>CAFBJH010000061.1_pt1 | contig 7536 bp, 2 predicted proteins | sample 7267991 | NCBI WGS metagenome assembly CAFBJH01 (sample SAMEA6814022, study PRJEB35770) | freshwater metagenome | biome: Freshwater; feature: Freshwater reservoir; material: water | place: Czech Republic | collected 2016-04-20 | depth 30m m | reverse complement strand
TAAAACGCAGGAAAATTCCCTAACAAAGACCCGCTAAAAAAAATAACCAAAAAGAACTACTAAAAGATTCACTTACAAGAACTAGGGGAATAACAGATGTCAGATACGGTCATCAATCGACCAGGCAAGTCCACTACTAAGTCAGGCAAGGGTTTAACACTCGAGCGGATTTACACAAAAGCTGGAGTACACCCATATGACGAAGTGACGTGGGAGCGTCGAGATGTCGTGCAGACCAACTGGAAGAGCGGCGAGATTGTTTTCGAACAACACGGCGTTGAGTATCCAGATTTCTGGTCTGTTAACGCATCAATGATCGTTACAACAAAGTATTTCCGTGGAGCAGTTGGTGCTGAAAATCGCGAATGGTCACTGAAGCAAGTAATCGACCGTGTTGTATTGACATATGCAAAGGCCGGAAAAGAACATGGCTACTTTGCAAGTGATGCCGATGCAGAAGTTTTCGAACACGAACTCACCCACATGCTGTTGCACCAGATTTTCTCTTTCAACTCACCTGTTTGGTTTAACGTGGGTACTGCAGCTCCTCAACAAGTAAGCGCATGTTTTATTCTTTCCGTCGAGGACACCATGGATTCAATCCTTAACTGGTACCGCGAGGAAGGAATGATTTTCAAGGGCGGGTCGGGTGCAGGTCTTAACTTGTCACGCATTCGCTCATCAAAAGAACTTCTTAAATCAGGTGGAACTGCCTCTGGCCCTGTCTCATTTATGCGTGGCGCAGATGCATCTGCTGGCACAATTAAATCAGGCGGAGCAACTCGTAGAGCAGCAAAGATGGTTGTTCTCGATGTAGATCATCCAGATATCGAAGAATTTATTGAGACAAAAGTGAACGAAGAGAACAAGATCCGCGCACTTCGCGATGCTGGTTTTGACATGGACCTTGGTGGCAAAGACATCATCTCTGTGCAATACCAAAACGCAAACAACTCAGTGCGCGTCAGCGATGATTTCATGCGCGCCTTTGAAGGCGGAACTCAATTTGGTCTCAAGGCTCGCTCAACAGGTGAAATCATTGAAACAGTTGATGCACGCAAACTCTTTCGCAAGATGGCAGAAGCGGCATGGGCGTGCGCCGATCCTGGAATTCAGTACGACGACACCATCAATGACTGGCACACCAACCCAGAGACCGGACGCATTAACGCTTCCAACCCTTGCTCCGAGTACATGTCACTTGATAACTCATCGTGCAACTTAGCTTCAATTAACTTGATGAAGTTCCTTAAATCAGATGGTTCATTTGATGCAAAGACTTTTGGTCGCGCAGCAGAGATGATCATTACTGCCATGGATATCTCCATCTGTTTTGCAGATTTCCCAACTGAAGCAATCGGTGACACAACACGTGCTTATCGCCAACTCGGAATCGGCTATGCAAACTTGGGTGCACTCCTTATGGCATCAGGTCTTGCATACGACTCAGATGGTGGACGGGCCCTTGCTGGCGCAATCACTTCACTCATGAGTGGAATTACATACAAGCGCTCTGCAGAACTTGCAGCAATTGTTGGACCATACGAAGGATTTGCTCGCAACTCTGCTCCACATGCTCGCGTTATGCGCAAACATGCAGCAGCGTCGTCATCAGCTAAATCCATGACAACACTTGATCGCGATGTCTGGACAGAAGCAAATAAGGCGTGGGATTCATGCCTGACAACAGGTGAGAAGAACGGCTGGCGCAACGCCCAGATTTCAGTTCTTGCACCAACAGGAACCATTGGTTTGATGATGGATTGCGATACAACAGGTATCGAGCCTGATTTCTCACTCGTTAAGTTTAAAAAACTTGTCGGTGGCGGATCCATGCAGATCGTTAACCAGACAGTTCCTGCAGCACTTCGCAAACTGGGTTACACCGAAGAAACCATTGAAGCCATTGTCGAATTCATCGCGGCAAAGGGCCATGTCATCGACGCACCTGGCCTCAAGTCAGAGCATTACGACGTCTTTGACTGCGCACTAGGTGCACGTTCGATCGCGCCAATGGGCCACGTTCGCATGATGGCTGCATGCCAGCCATTCTTGTCGGGTGCAATTTCAAAGACAGTGAACTTGCCAGCAGAGGCAACTGTTGAAGAAGTAGAAGAGGTTTATTACGAAGGTTGGAAACTCGGACTTAAGGCACTTGCCGTGTATCGCGACAATTGCAAAGTTGGACAACCACTCTCTGATGGCAAAGCTGCAAAAACAGATACACCAGTTGCATCAGCGCCAGCTGTAGCAGTGCGTAAGCGCTTGCCTAAGTCACGTCCATCGATGACAACATCGTTCTCTGTTGGAGGCGCTGAGGGTTACATGACCTCAGGTGCGTACGCAGATGGCGCACTTGGCGAAGTATTCCTAAAGCTTGGCAAGCAAGGTTCAACTCTTGCCGGTGTTATGGATGCATTCTCGATCGCCGTATCCATTGGTTTGCAATACGGAGTTCCTCTACAAACATTTGTTGAGAAATTTACTAACTTGCGATTTGAGCCAAGTGGAATGACAGATGATGCTGACATTCGCATTGCGCAATCCATGATGGATTACATCTTCCGCCGTCTAGCACTTGATTACTTGCCATTTGAAGCACGTTCAGGCATTGGCCTTTACACCGCTTCAGAGCGCGCACGCGCCCTTGAAACAGGTCAGTACACAGAAGATGTTGTCGACGAACTCGATGAGTTTGATCGCACAGAAACTCCTGTTGCACCTGTTGCTAAAGCGCCGGCCAAACCAGTAGCGGTAGCAATCGAATCTGCGCCCATTACTTTCGGATCATCCACTGAACTACTTGAAGCAATTTCAGGTATTAAATCTGATGCTCCACTGTGTATGACATGCGGAGTCAAGATGCGTGCATCAGGTGCCTGCTATGTCTGCGAAGGTTGCGGTAACACCTCTGGTTGCAGCTAACTCCTAGAACTATCAATGATGGAGGGCTCATGGGCAAACGCCTGTGGGCCCTTCACTTTTCTAGCCCTTAGCTCTCACCCTAGTGGGGTGATTTTCTCTTTTCTTTTTCGCACTTTTGTATCACCCTTAGCAGGTGAGCGCGCAAAAAATATATTCGGGTGAGGGCGATGTACTCCCTGGAATCAACCTCTCCCAAACGGTGGTGCCAGCTATACCTCGCAATTTTCTCTCACGTAAAGAGTTGTTCTCACTCATCGGGCCACAAGGCAAGGGCGCCACATTAGTTATTGCACCTGCCGGTTATGGGAAAACTTCGCTGATTGCCGAGTGGGCAAAATCAAATAGCAGCAAAACTATTTGGGCAACAGCTGGAGGCGATGAAGAGATTTCATTTTTTAAGAACGTAGTTTTTCAAGCAGTCCGAAATGTATTTCCGGATTTCGCGCCGTGGTATCAAAGCACTTCACAAGGAGACTCCAGAGAAGATTTTAGGAAATTCTTTAAGGATATTGAGAACCTCCAGGAAGAGATTACCTTTGTCTTGGACAATGGACAAGTAAACTCCGGTGATTCAAATCCGCTGGCTCAATTCATGTTGGATTTGATACCAGATAATTTACATCTGATTGTTATTCGGAGAACCGCACCGTTAATTTCATACTCACGTTTTGCTCAGGCTGGCGATCTCAATCTCATAACCGCGGCAGATCTTAAATTTTCAAACCATGAAATTAGTGTGATTGCAGAACAGAAGAAATTAGATATTCAAGATCCTGAAGTGAAAGCAATACTTGACCTAGCTGGAGGATGGCCAGTAGCAATTCAGATGCTGGCAAAGAATTTGGCTAAGGGAGCCCGCCAAACAAATTTTGCACTGAGGGTTTCTTCTGATAAAGATCCACTACACCTTCTCGTCAAAGAAACTTTTGAATTGCTATCTTCGGAGGAGCAAGGCCAATTAATAGCATTAGCTACCCTGAAAGAATTTGATCTAGATACTGCTCAATTAATCTTGGGCAAGAGTTATTCTCAACAGTTTCTTAATAAGCTTGTTGCAGAAGGCATCTACCTCTCAACAGCAGGTGAATCGACTTCTAAATATGAATTTCATCCGATCATGAGAGAAGTCATCAACCAAATTGCCGCCTCGCGGAAAATTGATAGGACTGATCTCCATAAATCACTTGTTGATCATTTCTTGCAACGCGATGACATGTCCGCCGCTTTGGATCAGGCGTATATGACCAATGACTACGTGAGAATGAATGAGCTATTGCGTGCATTTGCACGTGAAATGGTTGCAACTGGTCAAGGGGAACAACTCTTACGCTGGGCTCGATTTGCAGGTGATGAAAGCCCGCAGGGGCTTTTAATGCGCGAAACAGTGGAAATCATGGGACACCTCACCAATCTTGATTACCGCCTTGCAGAAGCAAAATCTCAATCACTCATGCTTCGAGCTAAGGAGAGCGAGATAGGTGATTTCCTTAAGAGGATTGCACATTCAGCAATGCTGTACGTCGAATTTGCACGAGGAAATCTTTTGCAAATGGATGAAATTTTTACAGAAATGTTGGCTAACCCCGTCCAAACCGGCGACTTAGAGAATTCTGACAAAATTGCGGTACTCAGGCTTTTAGCCAATAAGGCGCTTATCTGTGAAGACTCAGATGCTCTCAAAAAGTATTTAGAAAGTGCTCAAGAGTTTGCTACGTCAGGTTTAGCAATGGGAGTCCCATTTACCCTCAATGCAATGCAAGCGATGAGTCTTTATACAGAAGGGCACTATTACCAAGCATGTGAGTTAGCTCAGTTGGCGCTGGCGCAAGCACAAGAAAGAAATTTCAGAGGCGTTTCTGCGCCATATGAAGTACATCTTGTTCTTGCCAAATGTTATGAAGAATTCTCTAGGCTAGATGAGGCTATTGAGCACCTAGAAATCCTTAAAGAAATGGCAGGGAAAGCGGGGCAATGGCCATGGTACTTAACCGCCGACAGCGGGCTCATCAAGATTTCCCTGACAAAGGGAGATTTCCCGCAAGCAAGAGAGTCGCTTCGCTTGCAGAGAGAACTGTTCGCTTCTGAAGGAATCTCGCGCGCCATTTCTTGGTTGGTTGATATTTCAGAAATTGATTTTCGGTGTGCATCGAAAGATTTTGATCGTGCGGATTCACTGCTCAAACGCTTGCCACAGAATCCACGAGTTGAGCAGTTGAGAGATGACTACTTTCGAGGCACGGGTAAGCAATCTCTAGAAAGTGATATTTTCCAAACATCTGAAAAGAATCCAAGGGAAAAGATTAGAAAATACTTACGACTTGCCAATAGCGTTGCCGACCGCGAGAAAGAATGCTCTCAATACTTACGGCAAGCTCTTTCTATTGGCGCAGATTCTGGAGCCCAGGAAATTTTTGTGCGCCAAAGTGATTCAATCACCAGTAAAATACTGAAAATTGCCTCCGAGCAGCCAACGCTTTATTTAGATGGTTTAGCGCGCGCAATTACTGCCAAGATCAGGGGAAATTTTGAAGGTCAGGGAAATTTGACTGAAGCGCTGACTACTCGGGAGTTAGAAATTGTTAAACACCTTTCCACCTCAAAGCCTATTAATACGATTGCCGAGTCCCTGCATATCTCTCATAACACGATTAAGACACATTTAAGAAATGTCTATCGCAAACTTGAAGTGGGCGATAGAGATGCCGCTGTAGAGCGCGCTAAAGATTTACTTCTTGTTTAATCAATTGGCAGGACAAGCTAGTTAACAAGAATTGAACGCTTAGAAAGCCCCATAAAATAGCCATCGTTGCTATTCGATAGGCTGGCGCTGTGAGTGATATTTCAGCGAAAGTACGTAAAGCACTTGATGCTGCCATTGAAGCAATTGGTGGAACCTCACGCGAAGGTCAAATTGAAATGGCCGAAGCCGTAGCAAACGCACTCTCTGATCGCCATCACTTAATGGTGCAAGCAGGAACTGGCACGGGAAAGTCTTTGGCGTATTTGGTGCCCGCCCTTGTGCACGGTAAAAAAGTTTTAGTGGCAACGGCAACCCTTGCTTTGCAGAGGCAGTTAGTAGAACGAGACTTACCTCGAATCGTGCCAGCCCTTGAAAAAGTTTTAGGTCGCACTATAACTTTTGGTATCTATAAAGGTGTTGGCAACTATCTCTGCTTGCAGAAGATGAACAGTGAAAATCCAGATCCTGATGGGGAATTAGTTTTAGAACTTTCAAGTTTGGGAGCCGATGCAAAGCGTTTGCATGCATGGGCAAAAGTTCCAGGAGTTTCGGGAGACCGCGATGATGCACCTGATGTTGATCGCAGAGTATGGGCTGCCAATTCCCTCAGTGGTCGTGAGTGTGTTGGAGCAGATGTTTGCGCATACGGGCATCAATGTTTTGCAGCCATTGCAAAAACTAAAGCTCAAAGCGCTGATGTTGTAGTCACCAATCACACTTTGCTAGCGATTGAAATTGTCGATTCACATCCGATCTTGCCCGAACGTGATGCCGTTATTTTGGACGAGGCACACGAGTTTATGGATCGCACAACGCAAGCAGTTACTGAAGAATTAACGGGCCCTCGCGTTTCACGAGCAGCTGCAATGGCGCGCAAACATTTGCCAGGAAAGCTATCGGACGCATTTACTAAAGCCGCTGATGCTTTTGACGATGCAATGGACGAGTACGGCCAAAGCGTGAAATTTGATACTTCACTCCAAGGGCGGTTAAGCGAACTTCCTTCTGCTCTCGAGTCGCCTATCCGTAAAGTCCGCGAAAGTGCACAAGCGATTATGCAATCCATTGGGGCCGATGAAGAGATAATCGATTCAGATGCAATTGCCGAACGTGCACGCGTAAAGGGCGCAGTCAATGAAGTTTCGACAACTGCAGGAAAGTTGCTTAAATTAGGCGTGGGGCAAGTGCTTTGGTATGAGCCTACTTTTTCAACGTTACATCTAGCGCCGCTCAGTGTTTCATCTGTGCTTCGCAACAATTTGCTCACCAAAACTCCTGTCATTGCTACATCTGCAACTTTGACAGTGGGTAAAGGCTTTGATGCAATGGCTAGAAATATAGGTTTTGTTGTGGGCGATGATGCAGATACAGAGATCGAAGATGGCGACCTAGATCCGGCAAATGTTCAGATGCTCGATGTGGGATCACCATTTGATTTCGCAAATCAAGGAATGTTGTATCTTCCTAAACATCTTCCTGAACCGGGCAGAGACGGCCCAAGTATTGAAGCGTTAACTGAGCTAGGGGAGTTAATCGATGCAGCTGGTGGACGCACCTTGGCGCTGTTTTCATCGTGGCGTGGAGTTGAAGCAGCCGATGCGCACTTACGTAAAGTTTTAGCAGAGTTGCCCATAAAGATAATTACACAAAAACGAGGCGACGCAGTTGGTCCACTTGTCGAACGTTTTGTTAAAGATGAGACATCAATTCTCTTAGGAACAATGAGTTTGTGGCAGGGCGTTGACGTTCCGGGAGCTGCATGTATTTTGGTGGCAATAGACAGAATTCCATTCCCACGTCCTGATGATCCTGTTATGTCAGCACGCGCTGCCGAAATTGATGCAGAAGGAGGAAGCGGATTTATGCAAGTT
>CAFBJH010000037.1_pt1 | contig 11268 bp, 9 predicted proteins | sample 7267991 | NCBI WGS metagenome assembly CAFBJH01 (sample SAMEA6814022, study PRJEB35770) | freshwater metagenome | biome: Freshwater; feature: Freshwater reservoir; material: water | place: Czech Republic | collected 2016-04-20 | depth 30m m | reverse complement strand
CCAATAGATGAAGAGTGCGATTGCTACACCTGCACGCACTACACCCGTGCTTACCTGCACCATCTCTTTAGAGGTAAAGAAATCCTTGCAGCGACACTTGCCACAATTCATAATGAGCGATTTATTGTGCGCTTAGTTGATCAAATGCGAGCAGCGATTGCGGATGGAAGTTTTTCAGAGCTTAAAGAGCAATTCCTATCGCGCTATACCTACAAAAATCCCTCGTCTACTTAACCGTGGCTAACGGTAAATCCACCATCAACAAGAAGTGACGCACCAGTTATAAATGAAGCCTCGCTGGAGGCCAAGAAACACACTGCAGCAGCTACTTCTTCAGGTTGCCCAACGCGGCGCAATGGTTGCATCGCGCTGAGTGAATCAATATAACTTTGTGGCACGCCATCCCATGCAGCCGTCATGATGGGTCCTGGTAGTACTGAGTTGACTCGAATGTCTGGGCCATACTGCACCGCAAGTTGATTGCTTAATGAAACGATCCCACCTTTAGCGGCTGCGTACGCAGAATAATTGAAGAGGCCAATTTTTGCATGGACCGAAGATGTGTTAACAATTGCACCCTTATTAGCGCGCAAGTCTTCTACAAAAACTATAAGTGATTTATGTATAGCGCCCATATTTACGGCAAATTGTTTATCCCACTCTTCAGGTGTTGTCTCATCTGCTGGCTTAAGGATCGCAATGTAGGCATTATTGTGAACAACGCTAACCGTTCCAAAATCTGCATGCACTCGATCAGCTACAGATTTCCATGAAGCCAAATCTGTAACATCTAAAACAAGACCTAAAGCTTTACCGCCTGTTGAGTTGATTTCTTCGGCAACGCTTTTCACGTTGGCTTCAACAATGTCAGTAACAACAACTTTGGCTCCATGAGATGCAAACTTGAGCGCAGTTGCTCGGCCAATTCCTCGACCTGCCCCTGTAATGAGTACTACTTTTCCTGTGAAATCCACGAAAATCCCCTTTGGCTCAATAGTTTTGCAATCTATTGAGCGAATATAACATCGTTCCTAGGGTCTCAAGAAGTACATCGGGTAATCTGCTCATGGAATATGTTCTGGTTCAGTGAATGGAAAGAGGTGGCCCTATCAAAATTTGCTACGTACTTGCCATTACTTCCACAAGTGGATTTCTTGAAATTGAGAATACCTCAAACGTATCTCGCGCTTTTAAGGTGCTGCAGGAAGTGGCTGGAAAGCAAGAAATTATTATCGCTCTTGCGCCTAGTAGCGAGGAGCAATTGCAACAACAGCTCCAATTAGCAACTGCGCAATTCATGACCGTAATTATTGATCCTACCCATGCAGAAACATTTCATTTAGCAATTAGGAGCCACATCAATAGCGCGGATGCGGTATTGATAGTCGACGCAAGTTATGGTCTCGTTACAAAAGAACAGATTATGAGAACGCTTGATTCACTCACATCAGAAATCGATGCGGTCCGTCCAGTCTTGCCATTTACCGAAACTCTTAAAATCATTGAAAAAGACTCTGTAGTGAAAGAAACACTCGACCGCACAACTGTGAAAAGAGTTTCAACTCCCGAGCTCATTAGAGTGTCGGCAATTGCAGATTCCAAAAGCGATCAAGGTTGGTTCTTGCCACTAAAATCTGGCGCCCACACTCTTGAAATTGAAGGCGATAGCAAGATCACTCGAATCAATAGTGAGCGAGATCTTGCGCTATCGGCGCTGTTACTACAGTAAACGAGTAAGTAAACCCCGACGGGCAGTCGTTAAGTCCTCTTGATATGTAATTTTGATATTGATGGGTTCGCCATCTACGGCAATCGTTGAAAGTTTTGGAAAGTACTGCTCCATACAAGCAGCAGTATCTGTGCCAACAAAACCTTCAACTTCGGCTTTTTTATATGCAGCCAATACTTCTTGAGCTCTAAATCCTTGGGGAGTTTGCACGCGTGCAACGTGTGCCGTACTCACTACATCCATCTCAAGGGGATCAACATCAATAGATGGCAGCGCTCCCCCGTGATCAAAAGCAGTTTTTGCCACCCGTGCAAAGAGATCACTCGACGCCAATGGCCGTGCTCCATCGTGAATTAAAACAACGTTGAGCTCGCCTTCCACTATTGCTTTAGAAAGGTGCTTAAGTGCGTTGAACTCAGAGCCATGTCGTGTTTGTCCGCCAATAACTATTTCGATATTTACATCAGGTAATTCTTCTGCAACGACTTTCTTTGCTAACTCCTGGTCTGCTTCACTTACTACTAAAACCGTACGACATTCCTTGAAGGCTCCAATTGCGTTTTTAATTGAATGAGTTATGACTCGACGATCATCTAGTGCCAGCCAAACTTTATTTGTATCACTACCAAAGCGCACACCACTACCTGCAGCTAAAAGTACGACGGCTACTTTCATCACGCGTAGGTCAAGCCCATCTCATCTTGTTTGCGACGAAGTTGAACTATTAAGCTGGATTCGTCGACAGCAACTTGATCGTATGTAATGAGATCGCCCACTTTAATATCTTTGGTAACGACGGCGCCTGCGATGATTCCAATTGGCACCAAGTTATCGCGCTTAGAATCATTAGCAATATCGGCATATCCTCGTACTGTGTAACCACCGATGGAATCAATGACATCGCCTGGCTTCATGTCTTTTTTAGCCATAGTTGCAACTTCAGCTTTCAAACTTGGCGAATAGAGTGATGCCTCGCGATCTAACACTGCGCGAGCAAGTGAGAGCGGTGCCTCGACCGAAGCTAAATGGAACGGACGATAAAGAGCAAAGTACGGGCCAGTTCCCAAGTTGAGATACTTCAGCTCATCATTAATATATGGCGCATCGGTTCGAACAATGACAAATACACCAGGTGCAACATCGCCTGTGCAGTAATCAATAACTCCGGCGCGATCTAAAACTCCGCCATCTTTTTGTAATGAGTAAACGCTATGCAAAGTTTTGATTGTTGCCTCTGGGCCATACATTCCACGCTTTGAAAGCTCAAGACCTGTGGCATTTGCAAGTGCTGCCATTTCAATCATGGTTTTTGAGCCATCAGTAAATGAGCAGAGCATCTTTGGGTTCATGCCCTTTGCAACGGCACGCTCGCGAACGGTATCTGGCGTGCTCAGTGGCTCAAAAGGGTTGTTCTTTCCTTTTCCAGCAGCAATAACCTCAAACTGTAGATCGCGGGCATAGTCAACGAGAACTTTTGCCTCTACTGGTTCATCACCATGACAGACCGTGTAGACCGCGCCCGTTTGTTGCGCGGTGTGATGCAGAAGTGGGCCAATCGTGACATCCATTTCCACATTGAGAACTGCAACATCTTTTTTCGCAAGCAATGACGTATATGCAACATGTGCTCCAACATCAGGGATTCCTGTTGATTCAACAATAATGTCAAAGGGAAGTTCGGCAACAAATTTTGTCGTTGTTGTACCGGCAGGCTTTCCATCTAAAAGCGCTTTCGTTAGGACCGCAACGTCATCACTGATGACTACATCTGTTGCCCCAATATCGTCATAGAGGCTTCTAATGCGGGACTCATCAATATCAATGACTAAGGAAAGTGACATTCCTGGAATTCGATTTACTTGGCACCCAAAGCCATGGCCCATTTGGCCTGCTCCAACAATTGCCACGCGGATATCTCGACCTTGTGCTTTGGAGTGAGCAATGAGTCGCTGCGTAAATGCCATCGGGCCCATCCATTTCATCTATTGCTTACTCTGATGCGAAGGTGTGAGTCTATCTAAGGCGTTTGAAAACCTCTAGGTGTAATTCAATCAATGAAAATTTAGGCCTACAAAGATGGCAATTGGTGCACCTCAATCTATGAGAAACTGACCTTCATGATTGCTACACAGAGCCTTGAACTACGTGCTGGGGCTCGACTCTTGGTCTCTGGAGTAACAGTGCGCATTAATCATGGAGATCGCATCGGATTTGTTGGTCGAAATGGCGCAGGTAAGAGCACCCTTGCAAAAGTACTTGCGGGCGAAACAATGCCAGCGGGTGGGCAAGTGCTACGAAGCGGAGCCATTGGTTATTTGCCACAAGATCCTCGCACCGGTGATGAAGAAGGAAGCGTTGTCGATCGCATTCTTTCCGTGCGCGGCTTAGATTTAATTGTTGACCGAATGCGCCAAGCAGAGGAGGCCATGGCAACAGCCCAAGGTGAAGACCTTGAAGCGGTAATGAATCGCTATAGCCGAGCAGAGAGTGAATTCAGCGCAGCAGGTGGATACAGCGCAACTTCTGAAGCTGAAGCTATTGCAACAAGTTTAGGAATTCCAGAGCGCTTACTTGATGAGCCCATTAATTCACTGAGCGGTGGACAAAGGCGCAGAGTAGAACTTGCTCGTATTTTATTTAGCGGAGCGCAAACTCTTTTACTTGATGAGCCCACGAACCACTTGGACGCCGACTCGATTACCTGGCTTCGCGATTACTTGAGTAAGTATCCCGGCGGATTAGTTGTTATTAGCCACGATGTGAATTTAATTGAGACTGTAGTAAATAAGGTTTTCTACCTCGATGCGAACCGTAACGTTATTGACGTTTACAACATGGGGTGGAAGAAGTATTTGCAGCAACGTGAGGCAGATGAACATCGCCGAAAGATTGACCGCGCAAACGCCGAAAAGAAAGCCGCCATCTTAGAAAAGCAAGCGGAAAAACTTCGGGCAAAGGCTACAAAGGCGAAAGCTGCACAGGGAATGTTCCGTCGTGCAGAGAAATTACTTTCTGGCTTAGAAGAAGTCCGTAAGTCCGATCGAGTAGCCAAACTGCGTTTCCCAACACCAGCACCTTGTGGCAAAACTCCGCTCACTGCAACTGGATTAAGTAAGTCCTACGGTTCTCTTGAAGTCTTTACTGATGTGGATCTTGCAATCGATAAGGGATCTCGCGTAGTAATCCTTGGCCTTAACGGTGCTGGTAAGACAACACTTTTGCGCATGTTGGCTGGTGAATTAGAGCCAGATACTGGTGAAGTGCTTCCGGGCCACGGATTAAAAATTGGGTACTACGCACAGGAACACGAATCCTTAGATTTCGAACGAACGGTGCTTGAAAATATGCAGAGCTCATCGCCCGACATCCGCGAACCAGAGGCACGAAATGTTTTAGGTTCATTCCTCTTCACAGGAGATGACGTACACAAGCCGGTAAAGGTGCTCAGTGGCGGAGAACGAACTCGTTTAGCACTTGCAGTCCTGGTTGTTGGCGCAGCCAATGTGCTCTTACTTGATGAGCCTACAAATAACTTAGACCCAGCATCCCGTGATGAAATTCTTGGAGCACTCGGCGAATATCAAGGGAGCGTTATTTTGGTATCTCACGATGAAGGCGCTGTACAAGCGTTACGCCCTGATCGTGTTTTGCTCTTGCCTGATGGCGATGAAGATTTGTGGAACGAAAGTTATCTCGACCTGATTGAAATTGAGTAATTAACTCTTCGCAGCTAAACGCGCTTCACGACGCAAACGCTGTTCTGCAGGATCTGGAACAGGCACCGCTGCAAGCAAACGTTGAGTATAAGGATCCTTTGGATGTTGCAAAATCTGATCACGGTCTCCGATTTCAACCAAACGGCCATCCTGCATCACAGCAATTCTGTGTGACAAAATATCTACAACCGCTAAGTCATGGCTAATGAAGAGACAGGCAAACTTTAACTTCTCTTGCAACTCTTGTAGAAGTTCTAAGAAGCGTGCTTGAACTGAAACATCGAGCGCTGAAGTTGGTTCATCAGCAATCAATAAATCAGGGGTGAGTGCAAGTGCGCGAGCAATACCAACGCGCTGGCGTTGTCCACCGGAGAGTTCGTGCGGATATCTATTGCGATAACTTCTTGGCAACTCTACTTGATCCAATAAATCTTCAACTTTATGCGCAAGGTCAGCGCCCTTGGCTAGTCCCGCCAAGTAAATTGGCTCTCCAATACTTTCTCCAATTGGCAAGCGTGGATTAAGTGAGCTTGCAGGGTCTTGGAAAACAATTCCTGTATGACGACGAATAGCGAATAATTCCTTTTGAGTTGCGTGGCTAATATCTGTACCCACGATTTCAATTGCGCCGCTCTTGATTGGCAAAAGGCCAATTGCTGCACGGCCAACAGTTGTTTTTCCAGAACCAGATTCGCCCACAAGGCCCACGATTTCACCTGGGTAGATCTCTAAATCAAAATCTTTTACGGCAACAAATGCTGGAATACGCCCGCGCTTTGGATACTCAATAGTGACATTGCTCAGTTTCAATACTGGAGCAGGATTTGATTCAGATCCACTTGGTAGCGAGCGCCGAGGACTGTGTCCCAACTTAGGAACTGCAGCAAGGAGTTCTTGTGTATAAGGATGTGCTGGGCGATTAAAGATTTGATCGGCGCTGCCGTGTTCAACCGTGAGGCCATCTTTCATCACCAAGATTTCATCGGCAATATCTGCAACTACTCCCATATCGTGTGTAATCAACACAATTGCAGAGTTGAGTTTGGTACGAAGTCCGCGCATCAGATCAAGAATTTCCGCTTGTACTGTTACATCAAGGGCCGTTGTTGGCTCATCTGCAACCAATAGGCCGGGGTCGCAAGCCAGTGCCTGAGCAATCATGGCGCGTTGGCGTTGTCCGCCGGAGAGTTGGTGCGGATACTTATTAAATGATTTCTCTGGATCGGGAATGTCGACCATAGTGAGAAGTTCGATAGCGCGCACTCGTGCCTCATGTGGGCCCATGTCAAAGTGGTTACGAAGAGTCTCAACAATTTGAAACCCAACTGTATAAACAGGGTTAAGAGCCGTCATTGGCTCCTGGAATATATAGGCCACTTCTTTTCCACGGGTTCGGCGCAAAGTTGCAGCGTTTGCACCAATCATCTCTTCACCTTTTACTCGAACACTTCCACTAGTTCTGGCATTTGATGCCAAAAGATTCATTAACCCAAGGGCTGTTGTTGACTTACCAGAACCAGATTCACCCACGATGGCAAGTACTTGACCTGCTTGCACCTCAAAGTTCATATCGATTGCTGCTGGATACCAAACGCCATCCACCCAGAATTCGATGGTTAAATTCTCAACTTTTAATACTGGCTCAGTCATTACCGCACCAAGCTTTCTTCTTCGGAACCCAATAAGAAATGAACATCATCTAAGATGGCACTGTGAGCAACGTTGAAGTTTTCAGGCCATGGAGTAGTTACTTGCTGGCCGGCACCGTGTTCTTCCTTGCCGGCGGGCTCTGTATTGAACTCATTCTCACTGCAAGTTTCCACGACATTCTCGGTGGAATTGCTTGGGGAATTTTCGTTTCGTGGGGTGCCTACCTGCTCTTCATTCGCCCCAAAGTCAGCGTTTTCGACGAAGGAATAACAATCACTAATCCATTTGTTGAGATCACTGTCGGTTGGCATCGTGTTGAAGAGATTGACGCCAGATACTGCATGTCCATAGAAGTTGGAGAAAAGTTGATCTATGCCTGGGCTGCTCCCGCTCCCAGCAGATATCACGCCAGAAACATTCACAGTTCTGATGTTCGTGGACTCAAACTTGGTGACAACACCTTGATTCGTCCGGGTGAATCTCCTGGTACTCATTCTGGTGCTGCTACGTATATGTCCCGTGTCCGTCTTGATAACTTTAGAAAAACTAACAACACGGCTCGTATCGACAGCGCTCTTCGTTACAACATCATTGGTGGCGTGATTTTGGGCAGTAGCTTCGCTATTGGCGCGCTCTTGTTGCTTATACATTTTTAGCACCCTTATTTAAGAGCGTGACCGACTGCTTCTTTACTTTCTTTGTCATCTGACGGCGCTGACGAGGATCGAAAGCATCACGCAATCCATCTCCAATAAAGTTAACGCACAGGGCGATAATGATGATCAAAATACCCGGGTACCAAAAAAGCCACGGACGAGTTGTAAACGAATCCTGATATTGGCTAATGAGTAGACCAAGCGACACATCCGGTGCGACAACACCGAAACCAAGGTAGCTCAGAGCCGTTTCAAGCAAGATTGCGCCAGACATCATCAAAGTAACTGAAACGATGATCACACCAACGGCATTTGGCAAAATATGTTTGAAAATAATGCGACGGTTACTAGCACCTGCTACTCGAGCTGCATCAACAAATTCACGCTCTCTAAGTGTTAAGAACTCGCCCCGAACTAAGCGAGAAAGGCCTGTCCAGGTGAATAAACCAAGGTATAAAGCCAGGAATAAAACTCCAAGATTTCCAAAATGGAAACCAATGACAGAGCCAATAATGATCACCGGAATTGTGATGATGAAATCTGTGAAACGCATCAAGATTGCGTCAATCCATCCGCGATAAAAACCTGATACAGCTCCAATAACTGTGCCGATAAAACCTGCGACCAAACCGATAACAACCATCACTAGAATTGAGCGTTGAGCGCCTTGCATGACTAATGCAAAATAATCACGCCCGATGTCATCCTGGCCGAATGGGTGCTCCCCAATTCCAAAATTCTTTCCCCCCAAGAAACCAGGAACGGCATGCAAAGTTGGGCACCCCACAATTCCTTCAGGGCAACCTTCAAAGCGCAAATCTGGTTGATCAATAGTGTTGTATTTCCACCATCCAGGAATTTTAAGTGGTCCAATTTTCTTATCAAGGGCGCTAAACACGGTAAGAATCAAAAATGATAGAACCATAATTGAAATCATCGCTCCGCGATGACGCAAGAATCTTCCAAATACTATTTGGGATTGACTTAATCCTTCGGTTTCTTTGTTGGCAATTGCACCCTCACTGGAATCCATAGTGGCGGACTCAGCGTTCTTACGTTTTCTCATCATGAATTGCTCACCACCCTAATGCGGGGATCAAGTGCTGAATACAATAGATCTGCGACCAAGTTGGCTAAAACTGACAGGGTTGCAGTGATGAAGAAAACACCCATAAGTAAATTCAAATCAAAACTCGTTATTGCTTTGTTGAAGAGCGTACCCATACCTACCCACCCAAAAACACGTTCAGTAATGATCGCACCACCAATAATGGCCGCAAAATCAACGACAATAATTGTTGTTAATGGGATCAAAGTATTTCTAAAAGCGTGGCGCATGATGACTGTGCGTTCGTTGAGTCCCTTAGCTCTTGCGGTACGAATGTAATCTTGATTAAGAACTTCAAGCAATGTACCGCGTGAGTACCGAATGTAGCCCGCAAATGAAATCAAAGTGAGAGCGATTGTTGGTAAGAACAAGTGAACCAAGGTATCAAGGGATGTAAACCAAAAATTGTCATCGCCAAGCAAAGGATTAGATTGTCCTATCGTTGGAATCGGGCGATTATTCACCGCATCAGTTTGCATATATGGCTGCCAAGTCTGCATGAACTTATCGACAAGCATTAGGAGGCCAATAAGTAGCGAAGTTATGATGGTAGTTCGCAAAATTGGCCCACGATCAATTTTCGCTACGACAAATGATGTGGCGATGGCAATCGCAATAGTTACGAGCGCCATTTCGCCAATGAGTGTAAATCCAGGATATGAATCAAAAAGACTCTGCACTGGGTAATAGAAAATCAAACCAAATACCGGCATTGCGAGTGACGCTCGTAGAGCGGTTTTATTTTGAAGTCCAGTTGACAAAAGTGTGACTGAGAATGCGACACCTACTCCAAGGGCTAGCAGAATAATTGGACCAAGTCCTGGGTCGGCAAACCATTTTGTAGCACTTAAAATTGTGCTCAAAGTTGCCGATGCCAGCGCGGAAATTGAAAAGATAATCATTACCTTTTTCCGACTTCCGCTGATAATTCCCGCCCAGAAGATTCCGCTAATGATGCTGCTACCCAGAATCCACCCAGGTGAGATTGTTGCATTCGCGAGGAAGTTATTGAAACTAATCGCTAAGTACTGCTTGAGTAAAACTGCAACCCAAAAAATTGGTAGTGAAAACATCAGAAAAGCTACGAATGTCATCGCGTAGTCGAAGCGACTGTATTGGCGAAGTGCTGAAACGATTCCGAAAGAGATGCCCAATACCACAGCGATGATTGTGGACATAAGGATTAAGCGAATCGTTGTTGGGACAGCAGAGGCTAAATCTAAACTCACTGCGTGCGCATCACGCGTTTTACCAAAATCCAAATTGCCAGTAAGGCCACCAAGGATTCCTTTAAGCCATAAGAAATAGCGTGCTGGTGGTGGAACGTCGAGTTGAAGATTTCGAATGAGTGCGAAAAGTTGTTGTTTAGCTCGCGGATCTGTGCTTCCGCGCAAACCCTCTGTTGGATCGCCAGAAACCGCTGCTAAGTTATAAAGAATGAAGCTGGAACCAAATAAAATGACGAGCAGAACTCCAAGTCGACGCCAGATATAGGCAATCACTTTGGGGAGCTCCTTCGGCTAATTGAATAAAAGAAATTACGTGTTCGCAACTTTGTTAGCAAATATTACAGCAAATGAAAGGCGTCGGATTTCATACCCGACGCCTTTCATTTGCTTTTACTTCTTTTGTTACTTCTTTATAGTAGTTCGCAAACTAAGAAACTAGTTCTTAGTAGTGCCACTCCCAGAAGTTCCAGAACAGGCTTGGGCTGTACTGTCCTGGCTTAATGCCAGAAAGTGCACTATCCCAAGCAGATACGTTTGGATTTTGGAAGATGCCAGCAACTGCTGCATCATCCATAACGTACTTCTCCATAGTCATACGCAAACGGCGCGCTTCTGATGGAGAAAGTTGCTTAGCCTGTAGTTTTTCGCAAACAGCATCAACTTGTGAGTTGTTATATCCGATGTAGTTTCCGCCACCGGTGCTCTTGTAGATGCCACATGCTTGACCATCTTGCAACGCAGCTGTTGAGTCGAAAATAAAGAAGTGTGCATCGTATGCACTGCTATCTAGTTTTCCACCCCAGCCAGAAGTTGCAGGTGCTGTAACAGCAAATCCCGCTTTCTTCTCTTCAGCAATAACCATTGCTGCTTCAGATGCACGACGTGTGTTTCCTGGAGATCCCCACAAGAGGTTGATCTTTATAGGTTGATTATTCACACCAGCAGTTGGGTAGTACTTCCGTACCAACTTAAGAGCTGCTGCAGTACGAGTCTTCTGAGTACCGGCAAGGTACTTAGCAGATCCGTTACCAGCGATAAAGCTTGCATAACCTTCATCGGTTGGCATAGCGATTGTTGATCCAACTACGACTGCCTTTGGATCAATTGGTTTCATCAATTTGTCGACGATTTCTTGACGTGGGTATGCAAGCAAGAATGCAGTGCGCAAATCTTTTGCCTT
>CAFBJH010000036.1_pt1 | contig 11355 bp, 8 predicted proteins | sample 7267991 | NCBI WGS metagenome assembly CAFBJH01 (sample SAMEA6814022, study PRJEB35770) | freshwater metagenome | biome: Freshwater; feature: Freshwater reservoir; material: water | place: Czech Republic | collected 2016-04-20 | depth 30m m | reverse complement strand
TTGGGATCAATTCCAACACCCCAATAAACATCGCCATCAATTGCGCATTCCAAATATGCAGCTGCGTTGGCATCACCGCCAGAGGCAAGTGCGTGCTCGTAATAATCAAGGACTCGAACATCAACGCCATACTCTTGCAAAATTGCACAAAAGGCTGCAATCGGTCCGTTGCCTTGGCCATTCCTCTCAAAGGGTTTACCACGGTCTAAGAAATTGACGGTGAGAAATACATCTTCATCGAGTACTGATTTTTGCGAGAGCCCTTTAAGACGGAACCGTCCCCATGGCGCAGTCTCAGTTGGCAAATATTCATCTTCAAATATGCGCCACATATCGGAAGGAAGTATCTCTCCGCCTTCGGCATCTGTAGTTGCTTGCACAACTTTGCTGAATTCGATTTGCAATCTGCGTGGCAAATCAAGGTGGTGCTCATTTTTCATGATGTAAGCAACTCCGCCTTTACCGGACTGACTGTTTACGCGGATAACCGCCTCATAAGAGCGACCAATATCTTTTGGATCAATAGGAAGATAAGGAACGGCCCACGTAAATGAATCGACGTGAACACCGGCCTCTTTTGCGTCCCTATCCATGTGCTCAAGACCTTTTTTGATTGCGTCTTGATGCGAACCAGAAAAAGCTGTGAAAACTAAATCTCCACCATACGGATGGCGCTCTGGCACGCGCAGTTGATTGGCATACTCAACGGTTCGGCGAACTTCATCGATGTTGGAAAAATCAATCATCGGGTCAATTCCGTGACTGACTAAGTTCATGCCGAGAGTCACTAAGCACACGTTGCCAGTGCGCTCACCATTACCAAATAGCGTGCCTTCAATGCGATCTGCTCCAGCTAAGTAACCAAGTTCGGCCGCTGCAACACCAGTGCCGCGATCATTATGTGGGTGCAAAGAAACGATCACGCTTTCACGGTTATTGAGATTACGGCACATCCACTCAATTGAATCTGCATAAATATTAGGAGTGGCCATCTCTACGGTTGCAGGCAAATTCATGATGGTCTTCCAACTTGGTGTTGGCTTCCAGACATCATTGACGGCATTACATACGTCTAGGGCGTATTCCATTTCGGTTCCTGTGTATGACTCAGGGGAATACTCGAATGAAACTTTTGTGCCAGGCACGGAGTCAACCAAAGACAAGCAGAGCGCGGCGGCATCGGTTGCAATCTTCTTAATGCCATCTTTATCTTGTCCGAAAACAACTCTGCGTTGAAGGGCCGAAGTTGAATTGTAAAGATGCACTACTGCCTGCTTAGCGCCCTTTATAGATTCATACGTACGGCGAATTAAGGGTTCGCGCGCTTGGGTGAGCACTTGAATAATGACATCATCAGGAATGAGATCTTCTTCAATTATTCTGCGCACAAAATCAAAATCCGTTTGGCTGGCGCTAGGAAATCCAACTTCGATTTCTTTGTAACCCATTTTGACCAGCAAATTAAACATAGCTAATTTCCGAGGTGTATCCATTGGGTCAATCAATGCTTGATTTCCGTCACGAAGATCTACTGAGCACCACTGTGGGGCTTTGACCATTTTCTTACTTGGCCAAGTGCGATCGGGTAGTTCGACTGGAATAAACGAGGAATAACGCCCATAAGGCATTGAACTTGCTGATTGCTTTGGGAAATTCATTTCTTGCTCCTTTATTTTCGCGAGGGTTTCGGGTTATTACCGGTGCGTCAAAACCCCGCGACGAGGGGACCGGTTAAAGGACCCCGCCACGGCAGCGAAGGAGGAGGCTGCGTAACTTCATGCCGTAATCCTAGCCTAATCTTTACAAAATTGGCAGGTAGCGATCTAGCTCATAAGCCGAGACTTGGCGACGGTAGTCCTGCCATTCGGCGCGCTTATTACGTAAGACATATTCAAATACATGCTCACCTAAAGTTTCGCGCACTAATTCACTCGCCTCCATCGCAATAATTGCTTCATTGAGGTTGGCAGGAAGTGCCACTGCTTCGGAAGTATCTGGAAGTTCGTACCCTTCGGCTACTCCTTTGAGTCCAGCCGAAAGCATTACTGCATAAGCCAAATAAGGATTGCAAGCAGAATCGGGAGAGCGGAATTCAATACGTGTTGAATTCTCTTTTTTAGGCTTATACATTGGAACACGAACCAGTGCGCCTCGATTGTTATGTCCCCAGTTTGCAAACGCTGGCGCTTCTCCGCCACCTTGCAATCTCTTATACGAATTAACCCACTGATTTGTGATCGCAGTTATTTCCGGAGCATGGCGCAAGAGCCCAGCAATAAACGAGCGACCAACTTTGGATAAGTTGTATTCAGCATGTGGATCGTAAAAAGCATTCTTTTCGCCCTCGAAAAGTGAAACGTGAGTGTGCATTCCAGAACCAGGGTGATCAGTAAATGGTTTTGGCATAAAAGATGCGTGAAAACCTTCATCTAGCGCAACTTCTTTTACAACATGCCTGAAAGTCATGATGTTATCGGCAGTACTCAACGCATCGGCGTACCGTAAATCAATTTCCTGCTGGCCAGGTGCACCTTCATGGTGACTGAACTCGACGCTAATTCCCATTGCTTCTAAAAGAGTGATCGCTTGTCGTCTGAAGTCATGACCGACAACTGCGGGTGTGTGATCAAAGTACCCACCAGAATCAACAGGGACAGGGCTCTTACCCGCTTCGGGGCGATCTTTAAATAAGAAGAATTCAATTTCAGGATGGGTGTAACACGTGTAACCCATTGCGGATGCTTTATTTAGAGTACGTCGCAATACATGACGAGGGTCGGCAGGTGATGGTGCGCCATCTGGCATCACGATGTCGCAAAACATTCGAGCAGCGCCAGGTGCCTCTGTGCGCCAAGGCAAGATTGAAAAAGTTGCAGGGTCTGGTTTAGCCAACATATCTGATTCGCTAATTCGCGCGAATCCCTCAATGGAGGAACCATCAAATCCAATGCCTTCTTCAAATGCATTTTCTAATTCGGCAGGAGCAATGGCAACAGATTTTAGAAAGCCAAGCACATCGGTAAACCAGAGTCTTACAAATCGAATATTGCGCTCTTCTAGCGTTCGCAGAACAAATTCTTGTTGCTTGCGAAGTTCTACATCGTGAGAGGAAGTCATAGGGCTATGGTGCCAAGGCTTCATTACAGCCGTGTTAACAAACCTTCAAAACAGAGCTTAGATCGTAAAGAATTCCGATGGGTCAATGTTGGCACGCTCAACTACGTCGCTCAAGACCACAGTATTTGCACCAATTACTGCCCCTGCGCCAATCTTCACATCACCCAAAACTCGAGCACCTGCACCAAGAATGACGCCGTTACCAATCGTTGGGTGACGCTTTCCTTTCTTATACGTACGCGCACCCAGTGTCACATCGTGATACATCATTACGTCATCGCCAATAATTGCAGTTTCGCCAATGACAACACCCATGCCGTGATCAATAAAGAATCTTCTACCAATTACCGCCCCAGGATGAATCTCAATTCCAGTTGCAGATCGCGTGAAGTTTGACCACATACGTGCAAGCAAAGTGATGCGATGAGTCCAGAGCCAGTGCGCCATTCTGTGTCCCCAAATTGCATGCAAACCGGGGTAGGCAAGAAATACTTCTAACCGACTCCTAGCTGCAGGATCTCTGGTTAACGCATTGTTGAGGTCTTCAAAGATGTGCAACGACATTAGAGCTCAGCCAAGTCCTTGTACAAAATTGTAGATAAATATCGCTCACCAAATGAAGGAACAATGACGACAATGTTCTTGCCGGCGAATTCTGGACGTTTGGCTACTTGAGATGCTGCCCAGAGCGCTGCCCCGGAGGAGATACCAGCAAGAATTCCCTCTTCTACTCCAGCTCTCCTTGCATATGCAATGGCATCATCATTTGTGACATCGAAAACTTCGTCAAAGATGTTCCTGTCCAAAATATTTGGAATGAAATTTGCACCAATACCTTGGAGCGGGTGCCCGGCAGGAGTTCCTCCAGTGAGCAAAGGCGAAGCAGCTGGCTCAACTGCGAAGATTTTTATATTGGGGTTGTGTGCTTTTAATCCTTGGCCCACACCTGTAATGGTTCCGCCAGTACCAATTCCTGCAATGACCGCAGCAACTGTTCCGTCGGTGTCATTCCAAATCTCTTCTGCCGTTGTTTTGAGGTGGATTGCAGGATTAGCACCGTTTTCAAATTGGCGAACTAGTACTGCACCTTGAGTCTTGCCAATTTCCTCAGCCTTGGCGACTGCGCCTTTCATGCCTTCGGCAGCTGGAGTCAAAACAAGTTCTGCTCCAAAGGCTCTGAGCAAGGTGCGACGTTCTTTAGACATTGAATCAGGCATCGTCAAAATAACTTTGTACCCACGAGCCGCCCCAACCATGGCAAGAGCAATTCCGGTATTGCCAGAAGTGGCCTCAACGATTGTTCCACCTGGCTTGAGAGTGCCATCTTTTTCTGCTGCATCAACCATGGCAATACCGATTCGATCCTTTACCGTGCTGGTTGGATTGTAAAACTCCAACTTTGCATAAACATTTGCCTTAGCGCCATCGGTGATTCGATTAAGGCGAACGAGCGGAGTATTTCCAACTACTTCAGTAATGTTGTTATAAAGTTTCATCTATTTGCTCCAATTGTTAGATTTTGAAAGAGAAAAATACAAACTAAAAACTTTGATGTAGCAGTAATTAGTTCAGCAAGTGCAGGTGGTTATACGTCCGAAATCAATGATGCGACGGCGGGTGAAAAGCCAACCCTGGATTTCAAACATGTATAAATTCTATCTAGATTCAGGAAAAGCACTACTTGCGAATACCTTGCAGGAACCTTGAGACTATTCCTGTTTCCAGCGTGAAGTAATGGGTAAACGGCGATCTTTTCCAAAGGCACGGGATGAAACTTTGGTGCCAGGTGGGTATTGGCGACGCTTGTATTCAGCTTTATCTACCATCGCAATTACTCTATTTACCAATGAGGCCTCAAAACCTGCGGCAATTAATTCCTTTGCACCTTCATCGCCATCAACATAGCGAAGTAAGAGTTGATCAAGTAGCCCATACTCTGGCAAGGAATCTGAATCTTTTTGACCAGGACGCAATTCGGCACTGGGTTCTTTTGTAATGGAACCTGTTGGAATGGGCGGAGTTTGCCCTGTGCGAATTGCCTGGTCATTTCGCCACTTGGCCAATGCCCACACATCGGTTTTGTAAATATCTTTAATGGGAGCAAAGCCACCTACCGCATCTCCATACAGTGTCGAGTAACCAACTGCGAGTTCACTCTTGTTACCAGTGGCCAAAATCAAGTGTCCCTCTTGATTAGAAAGACCCATCAGCGTTGTTCCGCGGACACGTGCTTGAACATTTTCTTCAGCTAAACCTTTAAGTTCAAGAGCGCTAATAAAGGCCCCAACCATTGGCTCAATTTCAACGACTCGATAGTTCATACCCGTATTAGTTGCTAACGCCGAAGCATCGCTGAGCGAATGATCCGATGAATATTTGCTTGGGAGTGCGATGCCGTAAACATTCTTGGCACCAATTGCGTCCACTGCGATTGCGGCAACGAGGGCTGAATCAATACCACCTGATACGCCAAGTGCCACAGTTGCGAAGTTGTTCTTGGAAACGTAATCCCGGACTCCCATAACAAGGGCTTTCCATACTTCGGCCATGTCATCCAAGCGAGCCGAAATCACTGGCTTTAGAGCGGTATAGGGATCAAGTGCTTTCTCTGAAATAACTACATCCGGGGTAGATGTAGCGAGCGCCAATTCGAGATCGAGTACAACTAAAGCGCTTTCAAATTGTTCTGCTCGGCAAATAACTTTTCCGCTACCGTCGACAACAATCGAGTCACCGTCGAAAACTAAATCATCTTGCCCGCCAATCATGTTGACGTAAGCTAACGGCGCATCCAGTTCTTGAGCCCTTTGTTGAACGAGGGCCAATCTGCGGTCATCCTTATTTCGCTCATAAGGACTGCCATTGGGGACTAAAACCAACCCGGGCTTCCTGGCTTGTAGCTCCGTAAGGGGGTGCCAAATATCTTCACAAATTGCGATTCCCACATCGACACCATGTATACGGACTACCAAGGTTTTTTCTCCAGGTACGAAATTTCTGAATTCATCAAAGACGCCGTAGTTCGGTAGGTGGTGTTTTGCATAACGGGCTTTTATTTCTCCACCGTGAATAATTGCAACGCAGTTCTGCGGCCCACCTACAGGTTTACCTTGCTGGTGTGGTTGGCTCAGAGCTTTGGTTGATTCGTCTAGGTACCCAACGACCATAACGAGATCGCCATACCCATTCTTTTGTGCATTCGCTGCAATATCAATTATTGCCTGCTTACTTGCCATTCGAAATGAGGATCGAAGCGCTAAATCTTCAACCGGATATCCCGTCACAACCATCTCTGGGAAAAGTAGTACATGCGCCCCGGCTTTAGATGCTTGCTCAATGGATTGAGCAATTAAGAGCGCATTTGCGCTCAGATCTCCCACTGTTGGGTTGATCTGCGCAAGTGCTAATCGCAACTGGCCAGCGCTCTGGGGCATAGATAAGAGTCTAATGGGCGCGCTAAACTTGGCGCTCCCAGGGACCTGATCTTCAGGCCATGAGGTTGGAGGATTGACATGTCAGAAAGCCTTTACGGCGGAGCTCAACATCGACGAATAACTATTCGAGATCTGGCAAGCGCCAAAACCCGTAATGAAAAATGGCCGATGCTCACCTCCTATGAACAATTGACTGCATCGATTTTTGATGAGGCCGGAATCCCAGTCTTACTTGTGGGCGATAGCGCTGGCAATAACTTTCTCGGTGAAGAGAACACAATCCCAGTTACTGTTGATGAACTTATTCCTCTTGCCCGCGCGGTCGTAAGGGGATCTACTCGCGCAATGGTTGTTGCCGATATGCCCTTTGGATCCTACGAAGCATCACCCGATCAAGCCCTTGCAACAGCGGTTAGGTTTTTCAAAGAGGCTGGTGTGCACGCGGTAAAACTAGAAGGCGCACATATAGAACACGTGCGAAAACTAGTTGCCTCCGGAATTCCCGTCATGGGTCACTTGGGACTCACTCCCCAATCCCTCCACCAACTCGGTGGCTATCGAGTCCAGGGACGCGACGATGGCCAAGTGATTATTGATAGCGCGCTTGCGATGCAGGAAGCTGGTGCTTTTGCAATCGTTCTAGAACTAGTCCCAGCAGAATTGGCGATTCACATAACGCAAGCCCTCACGATTCCCACCATTGGAATAGGTGCCGGAAATGGCTGTGATGGACAGGTTATGGTCTGGACAGACCTCATGGGTCTAACTAAGAAACCACCAAAATTGGCAAAGGCTTATCGCGCTATTCGCAAAGAAATGTTGGACGCAACTGCCGAATGGGCACGCGATGTTGCATCTGGAGCTTTTCCGGGGCCGGACCAGACCTTTCACTGATGTCCAAGTTCAGTATTGACCTCACTTCACTAAAAAAATACCGAGATTTTCGGTATTTATGGTCTGCTGGGTTCATTTCTTACATCGGATCGATGATTACCTACGTTGCTATCCCATTTCAGATCAAAGAAATGACCCATTCATACCTCGCGGTAGGCATCAGTGGGGCAGTTGAAATAATTCCCCTCATTATTTTTGGTCTCTATGGTGGGGTCCTTGCCGATTCGGTCGACCGAAAGAAAATGATCTGGGCCACCGAGGCCGCTTCATTAGTACTGACATCCATCTTGCTTCTCAATTCCCTCTCCTCCTCTCCAAGTCTGCTACTGATCTACATCGTGGCCGGATTATTTGCAGCCGTCGATGGCTTGCAACGACCAAGTGCAGATGCCATCTTGCCTCGGATCGTCGGCCATGGAGATTTACCATCAGCAAGTGCGCTGATGAGTTTGCGGTGGCAGTTTGGAGTGATCGTTGGTCCATCAATTGGTGGAGTCATCATTTCAACGTCATCTGTTTCAGTTGGATACTTTGTCGATGTAGTTACTTTCATTATTTCCCTACTACTTCTTCTCAAAGTTGGTTCGGTCCCTGCAAATCCCCTAGCCCAAAAGCCATCTCTGGCAGGCTTATTAGAGGGTCTGCGCTATGCATTCAATCGCGAAGATTTATTAGGAACATATCTCGTAGATTTGGCGGCAATGTTTTTTGCAATGCCAAATGCTCTCTTTCCATTTTGGGCAGATCAACTTGGTGCGCCTTGGGCACTTGGATTTCTCTACGCTTCGGGAACTGCAGGGGCAATTGTCATTACCCTGACGAGCGGATGGATGAAAGATTTCAGATTCCATGGTCGAGCAATTATTTGGGCCGCAATCGGATGGGGAGTTGCCATCGCTTTGGCCGGACTCGTCCACTGGCTGCCACTTGTCTTATTATTTCTGGTCCTTGCCGGGGCATCGGACATGGTCAGTGCACTCCTTCGCAAAGCTTTGTGGAACCAAACCATTGCCGACGAATTCCGCGGACGACTTGCAGGTATCGAATTACTTTCTTATTCGGTCGGACCACTTGCAGGACAACTTCGAGCCGCCACAATCGCATCGGCTACTTCATTGACCTTCTCGGTAACTTCTGGAGGGATTATTTGCGTCATTGTTGTCGCAATTTTGGCCGGATTTCTCCCCAAATTCCGAAAATTTGACCTCCAAACCAACGAATTTGCCGTTCGAGAACGAAAAATTCGCAAAATTTCGGAATAAAACTTTATTTAGCGAAAAATATTTACTAAAAATCCCGTGAAAGCATAAAAATATTAAAAAAAGAATTTGCGACACACCATGAAATATTTGTCACAGAATGCTGGCATTATTTGTGAATCAATGACACCCTTATCCTTGAACAGGTTCGGTGACGGATCGAACCATTCCGATAGGAGAAGTTACGTGGCTGCAGCTAAGAAATCTGCTCCAAAGCGCCGCAAGAAGGCCGCTGCTAAGAAGGCAGCACCAAAGCGTCGTAAGAAGGCCGCTGCTAAGGCAGCAGCACCAAAGAAGCGTCGCAAGAAGGCAGCTGCTAAGAAAGCAGCTCCAAAGCGTCGCAAGAAGGCAGCTGCTAAGAAAGCAGCTCCAAAGCGTCGCAAGAAGAAGGCAGCTGCCCCTGCAGCTGCTCCAAAAAAGCGTCGTCGTCGTAAGAAGGCAGTTGCTGCCAAGTAACGACATTAAAAGACCCGCTACGAAAGTAGCGGGTCTTTTTTTTGCCCAAAATTATTTGGCGAATACTTTCCTACTTACTCGTCCTTAACATCTTTACGTAATGACTGTCCAACTTTTTCAAAGATTTCAGCAAGTGCACTTTGATCACCTTTTGTAAGGTGATCAATAAATCGCTCGCGCACACTGGCAACATGATCAGGCGCGGCAGAAACAATTGCCTTCCAACCCTTAGGTGTCATGACCGCGAAAGAGCCCCGCTTATCTACAGGGCATGCTTCACGTTTCACCCATCCCGCCTTTTCCATCACCTTAATTCGGTGAGATAACCGCGACCGAGAGAGCATCGCAATATCGGCTAATTCCGCCATCCTCATTCTGCGCTCTGGGGCATCGCTGAGTTGCGCCAATATTTCATAGTCAGACATAGATAAATCGTGACCTTGTAAATCACTATCTAGGGCCTCAAGTAAACGCCGACTAGCAACAATGTATTGGCGCCAGGCTTTCATCTCGGCAGGATTAAGCCAGCGAGGGGTGTGTGATGTAGCGTTTTGTCGTGCCATTGCACCAGTGTAAAGGATAAGTTGAAGTTTCAACTACTTTAGGAGCGCCATGAAGAGCGGACTTGATTCAAGCCATAAGGACACCTCCGTCCGAGTTCAAGATGACCTTTTCCGACATATGAATGGTCAATGGCTAGACACTGCAGAAATTCCTGCCGATCGCTCTGGCGATGGCGCTTTCTATTGGCTACGTGATGAAGCAGAAAAGAAGACTCGTGAGATTATCGAAGCCACCGCCAGTTCAACTTACGCACCTGGCTCCGTTGGGCAAAAAATTGGTGACCTTTACAAGAGTTACATGAATGAAGCTCGTGCTGAAGAGCTAGGCATCTCCCCCATTGCCGATGACTTAGCGAGCGCACTAGCAATTACTACCAAGGAAGAATTCTTGGCACTCCTTGGCCGTCTGGAGTACGAAGGTTTGGGTGGACTTTTCTATGGCCTCATCACCACCGACAATATGAAATCTGATGAGAACATTTTGTATCTCGGTCAATCTGGTTTAAGTCTTCCTGACGAGTCTTACTACCGGGAAGATGAATACGCACCTATCCGCGAAGAATTTCTAGCTCATGCCACAAGAATGTTTGCTATTGCAAAAATCGAAGGCGGGGCCGACCACGCTAAACGAATTCTAGAAATCGAGACTGAGCTAGCTAGCCACCACTGGGATCAAGTCCGAGATCGCGATGCAACGCTGACATATAACAAAGCCACTTTTGCGCAGTTGCAAGAACTCTCCCCCGGCCTTGATTGGGGCACGTGGAATAGCGGTGCCAAAGTGCCAGACCATGTATTGGCTACCACCATTGTTCGCCAGCCCTCATTTTTCACTGGGCTAGGTGAGCTTCTCAATAAGTATGAGAATGAAAAGTGGCGTTCTTGGCTGACTTGGCAAGTTCTCTCAAGTGCATCCTCTTACTTGCATGCAGAATTAGTGAATGAAAACTTTGCCTTTTATGGCACCACACTTTCTGGGGTTCCTCAATTAAAGGAGCGCTGGAAGCGCGGTGTGGGTCTAGTTGAAGGCTCACTTGGCGAGGCTGTCGGACAGCTCTATGTAGAAAAGCATTTTCCGGCCGAAGCTAAATCTCGAATGCAACAGTTGGTGAAGAATCTTATTGAGGCCTACCGAGTTGATATCAAAGCCCTTGATTGGATGAGTCCTGAGACCAAAATCAGAGCCCTAGAAAAACTCGATAAGTTCACTCCGAAAATCGGCTACCCAGATAAGTGGCGCGACTATAGCGAGTTGCAGATTTCCCCCGATGATTTAATTGCCAACCTTTCTGCTATCTCAACTTTTTCTAGAAACTTTGAATTGAATAAGATCGGCAAACCTGTCGACCGCACCGAATGGTTTATGACTCCGCAAACAGTCAATGCCTATTACAACCCGGGCATGAATGAGATCGTATTTCCGGCAGCAATTTTGCAACCACCGTTCTTTGATTTAGAGGCCGACGATGCCGCTAACTACGGTGGAATCGGGGCCGTTATTGGCCATGAAATCGGCCACGGATTTGATGACCAAGGATCGAAATACGATGGCGATGGAAACCTCAATGATTGGTGGACTGACGCAGATCGTGCCGAATTTGAGAAAAGATCTGCCTCGCTCATTGCCCAATA
>CAFBJH010000034.1_pt1 | contig 11804 bp, 9 predicted proteins | sample 7267991 | NCBI WGS metagenome assembly CAFBJH01 (sample SAMEA6814022, study PRJEB35770) | freshwater metagenome | biome: Freshwater; feature: Freshwater reservoir; material: water | place: Czech Republic | collected 2016-04-20 | depth 30m m | reverse complement strand
TCAAGCGTGCGCTTCCTTCCACGGAAATCATCTTTTTAGATAGCGAGCGAATTCGTTCGCGTGCCACGGATCTACTTTCAACAAATAAGGAATTTCTTGCTGCGTCATGGTCAAACGCTTCGGTTGGCGCACAATCACCACTCCACGATGGGGACGGCACTTACCTTTCTTGGGATGAATTACAAGCCGAAATGGCAGCAGCAAACCTGCCACTTCAGAATTTCAACCCATTTGGCAGTGACTTAGAGGAGGAAACTTTCTTCGCAGATTGTGCACCCATTGAGCCCATGCGAGGCAATGCCGAGAGTGCAATTACATTAATTTCTGACTTAATTGCACAAGGGTACGCAGTGGTTTTCTCCGCACTAGGCGCTGGTATGGCGCAACGTTATGCAGAAGTATTTCGTGGCGCAGATATTGCCGTAAATGTGAGCGCCACATTAACTTCAACGCCAGCCCCTGGAACACTTTCCATCACAACATCAAATATTGGTCATGGCTTTATTGCAAATGATTGTTCGTTGGCACTCATTACTGAACGTGATCTCTCTGGCAGTAAAGGTGGAAGCAAAGATGGCGATCGTTTACCATCTCGACGAAAGCAAGCCGTAGATCCGCTTGAACTTAAAGCAGGCGATTTTGTTGTTCATGAGCAACATGGCATTGGTCGCTATATAGAAATGGTTCACAGAACCGCGGGCTCGGTCACCCGCGAATATTTAGTCATTGAATACGCATCCGCCAAACGCGGACAACCAGGTGATCGAATATTCGTACCCACTGATTCATTAGAACAAGTGAGTAAATATGTTGGTGGCGAATCTCCAACAGTTCATAGAATCGGAAGCGGAGAATGGCAAAAAGCTAAAGGTCGCGCGCGCAAGGCAGTTCGCCAAATTGCCGGAGAGCTCATTCGGCTTTACGCCGCACGTACCAGTGCGCCTGGCTTTGCATTTTCTCCCGACACTCCTTGGCAAAGAGAACTGGAAGATGCCTTTTCTTATGTTGAAACAACCGATCAATTGTCCACGATCAATGAAGTTAAAGCGGATATGGAAAAACCATTTCCGATGGATCGCATCATTTGTGGTGATGTTGGCTATGGAAAAACCGAGATTGCGATTCGAGCCGCGTTTAAAGCCGTACAGGATGGAAAGCAAGTTGCAGTTTTAGTTCCAACAACTCTCTTAGTGCAACAACATTCGGCTACTTTTAACGAACGCTATTCCGGATTTCCTGTAAAAGTTGCAGGTCTGTCACGATTCAATTCTGTAAAAGAAAGTAAAGAAATAATTGGGGAATTGGCATCGGGGAGCGTTGACGTCATTATCGGTACACATCGGTTGCTCTCATCCGATGTAAATTTCAAAGATCTAGGACTCGTCATAGTCGATGAAGAGCAAAGATTCGGTGTTGAGCAGAAGGAGTCTTTAAAGAAACTAAGGACCACCGTTGATGTATTAGCAATGTCAGCCACACCGATTCCACGAACGCTAGAGATGGCAGTGACTGGTATTAGGGAAATGTCAACGATTACAACTCCTCCTGAGGAGAGACATCCAATCTTGACTTATGTAGGACCGAGTGAAGAAGCACAAATTATCGCTGCAATCCGCAGAGAGATGTTGCGAGATGGTCAAGTGTTCTATGTACATAATCGAGTTGAATCTATTGATCGCGTGGCTTCACATTTACAAACTCTTATTCCTGAGGCGCGGATAAGAGTTGCACATGGTCAAATGGGTGAGCATCTGTTGGAAGATGTAATTCTTGGTTTCTGGAATCGTGATTTCGATGTTTTAGTTTGCACAACCATTGTGGAAAGTGGTTTGGATATCGCCAATGCCAACACTCTCATTGTTGAACGTGCAGATTTGTTCGGGCTATCCCAATTGCATCAACTCAGAGGTCGAGTAGGTCGCGGTCGTGAGCGTGCATATGCATATTTTCTCTATCCAGCCGATCAACCACTTACAGAATTAGCTCATGATCGTTTGACAACAATTGCCGCCAATACAGAACTTGGTGCAGGCATGAGAGTTGCACTTAAAGATTTGGAAATTAGGGGAGCTGGGAATCTTCTTGGTGGTGAACAGTCTGGTCACATTGCCGATGTTGGATTTGATTTATACATGCGCATGGTTGGTGAGGCGGTGCAAGATTACAAGAGCGGAATTATTGAAAGTGAAGAGAAACATCGTGAATGCAAAGTGGAGCTTCCAATAAATGCTCACCTGGCCCCCGAATATGTTCCGGGAGAACGCTTGCGATTGGACCTCTATAGACGTTTGGCTGATGTCACCACCGAGGAGGCGGTTGATGAAATTCATAATGAACTCGTTGACAGATTTGGTGCACTTCCGCCCGAGGCTGAGAAGTTGCTTGGCGTCGCTCGCCTTCGCGGGAGAGCCAAATCAGTCAAACTCACCGAAGTTGTTTTACAAGGCAAATACTTGCGACTTGCCCCGATTACGTTATCTGAGTCACTCCAACTCAAACTTATGCGCGTTTATCCCGGCTCTATTTATAAATCCACCACAAATTCAGTTTTAGTGGCCCTTCCAAGCGCTAAAACATGGGCGCCGTCATCACCTGGGGCTTTGATAGGGGATACTTCTCTTCTGCCCTGGGCAACCGAGGCTATTGAAAACGTAACGATTCCAATCTCGCCAACGAAAGAGAGTTAACAGTGAAGAAAATACTTGTAGCGCTAACAATTGCTAGCGCGTTAATTCTTACAGGATGCTCTCATGTAAACGTTGCGGCTACCGTTGGTTCTACGAAAATTACACAAGCTGAATTGCAGAAAAGTATCGATACCGTGCTTGCAGAGCGCGTTGGGATTGATCAATCAGGTATGCAATTGCAAACTGGAGAAGATCTCACTCGTGGCCAGCTTCGCTTTCACTTAATCTCTGTGCTTTTTCATCAAATCGCCACTGAAGCAAAAATTCAAGTGAGCAAGGCTGAAATCGATGCCCGTCGAGCCAGTATCGTGAATCAAGTTGGCGGGGAAAAAGGTCTACCTCAGGCACTTGTAAGCGCCAATATCGCATCAGTTGATCTTGATGCCTACCTAGAACTTCTCATTCTTTCTGACAAAGTTGGACAAGCGGCACAGGCCGCTGGCGTACCTGCCAACAGCGTTAATGACGAAATTCAAAAACTAGTTGCAGGTAAAGCACAGAGTGCCAAGATTGATATAAACCCACGTTATGGAAAATGGGATTATGCAATGGCCGATATCGTCGCTGTTGATTCAGCCAGCCCTGCAACAAGCCCTGCAACAACGCCATGACCCAATCTCACTTGCAACGTCTTGTTGCAGTGATGGACCAGTTGCGGTCACCAGGTGGATGTCTTTGGGATGCAGAACAAACCCACGAAACTCTCATCAAGTTTTTATTAGAAGAATCTTATGAATATATAGAAGCGGTCGAAACAAATGATCGCGAGGCAATGCTTGAAGAACTAGGCGATGTTTTACTCCAGGTCTATTTCCATGCCCGCATTGCGCAAGAGCATCCGACAGAACCTTTTTCTATTGAAGATGTTGCTGAGAAAGTGGCTGACAAACTTATTCGTCGCCACCCCCATGTTTTTGGCGACGTGAAAGTTTCTTCTAGTGATGAAGTTCTTGAAAATTGGGAAGCCCTTAAAGCGTTAGAAAAGGGGCGTACTTCTGCAGTAGATGGAGTTCCTTTGGCGCAACCTGCACTCACACTTGTCAGCAAATTGCTTTACCGTGCAGAGAAAAACAAAATTAACCTATCTTTGCCAACGTCAATCCAGAAGCCTGCACAGGCAACACAACAATCAGTTGGTGAAGTCCTACTTGCGACAATTGCTTGGGCTCAAGAAAACGGCGTTGATCCCGAAGGAGCGTTAAGAGATGCGGCTCGCGGTTTGATGGCTGACATAGCTCAAATTGAAAGCGCGGTACGATAGCCCTCTCAACACATTTTTTGCCTTTATAAATTTTGATATATAAAAGGAGACTCACTGTGGCCGTCATCAAAACCCTCGGAGCTCGAGAAATTCTTGACTCACGTGGAAACCCAACGATTGAAGTTGAAATTGGATTAGATGATGGCACTCGTGCCCGTGCAGCAGTTCCCAGTGGCGCATCAACTGGAGCATTTGAAGCTTCCGAGTTACGCGATGGCGGAAAACGTTACGGCGGCAAAGGCGTGCATAACGCTGTCGGATTTGTTGTAAATGAAATCGCTCCCGCAATAAAGGGATTCGATGTAACTGATCAACGTAAAGTCGATGACACTCTCATTGCGCTCGATGGGACTCCAAATAAATCCCGCATGGGTGCAAATGCAATTCTCGGCGTTTCACTCGCAGTTGCAAAAGCAGGTGCAACGAGTGCAGATCTGTCTTTATTTAGATTTCTAGGCGGAGAGCAAGCACATGTATTGCCAGTTCCTATGATGAATATTCTCAATGGCGGCGCACATGCAGACACAAATGTTGATATTCAAGAATTTATGGTCGCACCAATTGGGGCACCGACTTTTAGCGAATCTCTTCGTTGGGGCGCAGAGATTTATCACAGCCTTAAATCGGTCCTAAAAAAGCGCGGGCTAGCGACAAGTGTTGGCGATGAAGGTGGATTCGCTCCTAACCTTGAGAGCAATCGTGCAGCGCTAGACCTTATTCTTGAGGCAATTACATTGGCAGGTTTTGCACCAGGCAAAGAAGTAGCCCTTGCAATGGACGTTGCAGCTACTGAGTTTCATAAAGACGGTAAGTACACATTTGAAGGATCCCAAAGAACTTCTACCGAGATGATTGCTTATTACGCAGATTTGGTGAAGTCATATCCGTTGGTTTCAATCGAAGACCCTCTCAATGAAGAAGATTGGGCTGGTTGGGGTCAGATGACAACAGAACTAGGCGGAGCAATTCAAATAGTTGGAGACGATTTATTTGTTACCAACCCGGTGCGTTTAGCAAAAGGAATTGCCTCACATACAGCGAACGCACTCTTAGTGAAAGTAAATCAAATTGGAACGCTTTCAGAGACTTTAGATGCCGTGAACATGGCGCATAAAGCCGATTATCGTTCAATGATGAGCCATCGCTCTGGTGAAACAGAAGATACAACGATTGCAGATTTAGCAGTAGCTACAAACTGTGGTCAAATCAAAACAGGTGCACCTGCGCGTAGCGAACGAGTTGCTAAATACAATCAGCTACTTCGCATTGAAGAAGAACTTGGCAAGAATGCGTCATACGCAGGCCGTGGTGCTTTTCCACGTTTTAAAGGATAAATTTTGGTAACGCGCCGATCGCCTTATGCTCGTGGCCCCCGCCAATCGAGATATTCGCGCACCCGAAACAATTCTCGAAGCAGGGGATCTGGACGCGCACTTACACTTGGCATAATTTTATTTATTCTTGCTTTTACATTGGCTCCGCCAACTCAGAGATATTTTGCGCAGAGAGCTCAAATAAGTGCAGTTAAGGCACAACTTCATGCAGGAGATATTGCATTGGCAGATGCCAAGCGCGAATTAGAACGATGGCGCGATCCTTCTTATATTAAATCGCAAGCACGTGAACGGTTGCATTTCGTTATGCCGGGTGAGCGCCAATACATTGTTACTGATTCAACTCAGGCAACTCAAGAAGCTCCAGCCACTGCGGTCTCGAAAGACTTGCCTAGCGGGCTTCCTTGGTACAACAGAGTGATTTCCTCCATTACCGAGGTGCAGAATTCGTGAGTCCAGAGAAAGCAACACAATCTGATCTCGAAGCCATTGAAATTCAGTTAGGTCGAACTCCTAGAGATGTACACGCAATTGCATACCGTTGTCCTTGTGGCCAACCTGCAGTCGTGGAAACGGAACCTCGATTGGCAGATGGCACTCCATTTCCTACTTTCTATTATGCAACTTGCCCACGTTTAACTGGTGCTATTTCAACTCTTGAATCAAGTGGTCTCATGAACACCATGAACCAGAGACTCCTTACAGATGCAGATTTGGCCGGTAAATATCATGCTGCACATGATGACTACATTGCAGCGAGAAGCGCATTAGGTATTGACGTACCAGAACTTGAAGATATCTCCGCAGGTGGGATGCCAGATCGAGTTAAATGTTTACATTCACTTGTTGCACATTCACTTGGTGCGGGCCAGGATGTTAATCCACTTGGTGACGAGGCTTTGGCACAACTTCCCACGTGGTGGAGCAGTCAACCTTGCAGTGAAAACACAAGTGAGATAGATAAGTAATGCGCGTTGCAGGAATTGATTGTGGAACAAACTCAATCCGACTTCTCATTGCCGATATTGACGGAAGCAATTTTCGGGAAATTTATCGAACTATGGAGATTGTCAGATTGGGTCAAGGCGTAGATGAAACCGGGCAATTTCACCCAGATGCAATTGCTCGCACACTCAGCGCTGTAGATCAATTTGCAGGTGAAATTGCACGAAGAGGTGTCGAGAAGATTCGATTCTGCGCAACAAGCGCTTCTAGGGATGCAACTAATCGAGATTTGTTTCTTAACGGCGTGCATGAGCGTCTAAGTCTTTACCCAGAAGTTATTTCTGGAGACGAGGAAGCGACACTCTCCTTTCAAGGCGCTACAAAGGAATTGCCATCAAGTGGTGCACCATTTCTTGTCGTTGATATCGGGGGAGGATCCACCGAGTTTGTATTTGGTGGAGCACATGTTGAAAGTGCAAAAAGTGTAAATATTGGTTGTGTGCGGATGTCAGAGCGTCATTTTAAATCAGACCCTCCAAATCAACTAGAAATTGCATCAGCAACCATCGATATCCAAGAAGCTATTGCCTTAGCTGGACAAAGCGTTCCACTAACGAAAGCCAAAACTTTAGTTGCAGTCGCTGGTACGGCGACTACCGTGGCAGCCGCATCACTAGGTTTAGAGACCTATGACCGCCACGCAATTCATTTGTCGAGGGTGTCTGCAGAAAAAGTACATGAAATCTCACAAATGTTTTTAGAGATGACGAGAGATCAACGTGCCAAATTGGGATATATGCACCCCGGCAGAGTTGATGTAATTACTGCAGGATCTTTGGTCTTATCCCAAGTAATGATTGCAACGGGCGCAAAAGAGTTTGTTGCATGTGAGACAGATATTCTCGATGGAATTGCCTGGTCTCTTGCCTCTTCGTAAGAAGTCACCTGAGGTTCGCATAAAGAAAAGAGAACTTTCAAAAGTAGCTAAGTCCACCACTTCATTGAAATTATTGGATGAAAACATCACACACTGTTTTTCATGTCCTCGCTTAGTAAAGTGGCGAGAAGAAATTGCAGTTACAAAGCGCAAGGCGTACCTGGATCAGGAATATTGGGGAAAACCCATTAGTGGTTTTGGATCAGATAAACCGCGAATGTTGATTATCGGTTTAGCTCCTGGTGCACATGGTGCAAATCGCACGGGAAGAGTTTTTACAGGCGACCCCTCTGGTGATTGGTTATTTGGTTCACTCCACCGCATTGGCATTGCGAAAATCGGCACAAGTACGCACAAAGACGATAAACAAGAACTCAAACAGACTCGAATCACTACAGCAGTGCGTTGTGCGCCTCCAGATAACAAGCCAAGCAACGACGAACGTGATACGTGTGCGCCTTGGCTTTTACGTGAATTCGAATTAGCACTCCCAACAACTCGAGCATTTGTTGGCCTTGGTTCATTTGCATGGAGCGCACTTTTCGCAACTCTTCGCGAGTTGGGACATCCACTTAATACAACTAAATTCGGCCATGGCGCAGAGCTTCGGTACACACATGAAGGCGTTGAGTACCTTCTTATTGCTAGTTATCACCCGAGCCAGCAGAACACTTTTACAGGAAAACTAACAACAAAGATGTTGGATTCCGTGCTCATCAAAGCATCACGTTTTGCGCGTATAAATTAGTTGGTCTTGCCCCAGATTAACCTCTAGTAGGATTTGGTTTTCACGTGGCCCCGATAGCCCAATGGCAGAGGCAGAGGACTTAAAATCCTCCCAGTGTGGGTTCGACCCCCACTCGGGGCACAAATTCGTGTACTAATCAAAATTTATCTGCACTCGATCAAAGCTCGCACTCCTCTGCCTCTGCTATTGAGCTAAAGCAGACCCCTGTTGTTAATGTTGAGTGCGAAGGTATCTGTACTACAAGCTTATATATATTAACTAAAGGATTTGGGTAACCTTACCCAGTGAGCAGTATTAGAAAGTTAATTTTGTCATCAGTGGTTTTTACTTGGAGCCTGCTTCTCGTTCCCTCATCACCTTTATACGGAGCTCAAGAACCCTTTACCGTATATGTGAAGTCTCTTTCGAGTGATACTTTGACGATAGATTTAACTCAGAATTCTCAAAGTGTAACTTTAGTTGGAATCTTAAAGAGTGCAAAAACTTTGGAATCTGATGATCTTCAATGTGAGGGCATAGATCAGCCGAAAAGTCGAACAATGACAATTTCTGCATTAGGTAATGATTTCTATCGAGCTGTTTGCACACTCAAATTTGATAAAGCTACAGCACCAATAAGAGGACTCAGCGAGGTTGGCCTGGGAGTAAGTGATGACAATTCAAATCTAGCTTGGCAGATGGCTCCCCTTAATGCAAAGCTTGCAATTCCTCAAAATGGAAAAGATGCATTTGGTATAGAGAGAACTGAAAATATTCTGATGTTCGGTTATCCTGGAAACACTTTATACTTCGCAGCACCAATTGCAATTTCGCCGCCTTCAGATTACAAGTCACCCAGCTTCGCTTCAGGTCAAAATGGATTCCTCATTTTTGATCTAGCAGACGTTCCAGCATCCAATCCTCAAGTGTTGATAGCAAAAAATAAGAAAACGATGAGTCTAAAGTGCCCAATACCTTCTACAAAAGTAAGTTCGCAAGTTAAGAAACAGACTCAGGTTTCATTCTGGATAAATAATAAGTTACTGAATCCTCAAAGAATGTTAGGAACTTGGTTTGATCCTTCGGTTTATAGCAATGTCATTATTGATAAGGAATTGAAGGGTAAAAATGCCAAAGTATTCTGTGCCACAAAATATGTGATTCCAGAGTCAAATGTGGTTATGGCATATACAGAATCAACAGAAGCAAGCATTAAGTTCCCTAAATAGTATTCCCATTTGGTAATAGCTCCTTCCGTGACAACTCATCTGCGATCGAGCAAAGCTCGTGTTCCTCTACCTCTGCCATTGGGCTAAAGCAAGCCAGCGGTTGTTAATTTTGAGCGTGAGGGTATCTGTACTACCACTCTAGAAATATCTACTAAGGCTAAAAATTTATCCAAAGGGTATGGCTATCACTATCCCATCCACCCTAGTCTTCTTTGGTGAGAAAAAAGATTTTCAAGGCTGTGCTGGCATCAATACTTCTAATGCCTTCAATCTCTCCTGCCAATGCTGGCTTAGATGCACCGATAAATCTTGATAATCCAAGAGTGGTACCGATATATGGCGGCCCTTTTGATGCGGCCGGTTGGTCCGGTTATTTATACTCATCACGAATTATATTCTCTGCTGCACACTCTAATTACAAATTTGATAGCAATGGCAATCGAATATTAAATGAACCAGCTGTTATCACGGTGGGTAGACCAAATTCATCTGCCAAAGACTTTAATGGCAGAGTTAAGGTAATCAAGACATTTGTAGGCGACTACAAAATGTCAAAAGTGGGTGGTGTAAATGATTTTATTGTTTATGTCCTCGAAAAAGACTTGGTCTCAATATCTAATGGAAAATTGCTAACCGTAGATATCGAAAAAGAACTAGTAGCAGCTCAAACAGAGGTAATTGCGCACGGATATGGCGAGTATCGAGATCGTTGCACCCCTGAAGAAACTCTTCCTTGCAAGAAAGATTGGAATAATCCAAATCAAAGGACTAGTGAACTTCCTCGATCACCGACGGGAAGTATGAAATTAGTTGCACCATCTTATTTCCCTTGGCTGAATTCAGATAAAAAAGAAGCTTTATCAAATGAGACACTATTGTCAGATAACCTCGTTTGCTCAGGAGATTCTGGTGGCCCTGTCACGGCGCTGTATAAGGGAGAATCAATTTATTTAGGTATATCACCTTCTGGATTTACTGATGGCTACTTCTGTGGAGCAGGCACCTCCAGGACCGCTACTAGACCTTCAGGATATTTTTCACCTGTTCATAAACATCTAGATTTACTCAAAGAGGCAGAGGCGTTTGTGGCACAACAGAGTGCTCCTAGTGCCTCAACTAAAGAAACTGCCGCTACTCCTAATCTTAAGAAAACCGCCATTACCTGCATTAAAGGTAAGGTAACCAAAAAAGTAACTGCCATTAGCCCGAAGTGTCCGACTGGGTATAAGAAGAAGTAGTTCCTTGATCAGCTTTCAGCCGGGTGGGTTCGACCCCGCTGAGGGCACCCGTCTAGGAATAGAAATTCTAGGCGTTCTCTCAGTTTTTGCGCTCAATAGAACTCACCTAATTCGAATCTGGGAAGAATCTCTACCTTAGGATTGTTCTACTAACGATAGATGTTCTATCGTCGATAAAAGGAGAGATGACCACATGCGAAGTTCAAACCCTGTTTTGGGAAGAGCTTTTAATCAACGCGGTTTTGCATCAATGAACCCAGGAGCAACAATCCAACATGATGCCCCTGCTGATTCACCACAAAAACTAGAGGATCTCTATAGCGCACCATCAGCGTCTTCACTTCGCACTGGTCGTATGACTATTGATGATGTCGTTACTCGTACGGGAATTCTTTTTGGTGTTCTCGTTGTAGTGGGTGGCGCTGCATGGACACTGAATCTTGGTCCTGCATTTTTGATGATCGGATTCCTCGGCGGTTTTGTCCTTGCAATGGTCAATAGTTTTAGTAAAACAGTTCGTCCTGCGTTAATGATTACATACGCAGGTTTTGAAGGTTTAGCACTTGGAACTTTGAGCCACTATTACGAAGGCGCATACCCAGGAATTGTTAGCCAAGCAGTTCTTGCAACTCTTGCAGCATTCGTTGGAGTTCTCTTTGCATACCGCAGTGGCAAGATCCGCGTAACTCCAAAATTCACTCGCGTCATGATGGGCGCAATGATTGGTTATTTAGTTCTCGGATTAGTTAGCATGATCGGATCATTTGCTGGAGTGGGTAACGGCATGGGTCTTTATGGTGTTAGTGGTTTAGGACTCTTGCTTGCTGTTGGCGGAGTCGCGCTTGCAAGCTTTTTCCTCATTCTTGATTTTGATCAAATCCAAAAAGGTATTAACGCAGGCGCACCTGAGCAAGAATCTTGGCGTGCAGCATTTGGATTGATGGTCACACTTGTCTGGCTTTATCTAGAAGTATTGCGCCTGATTTCAATCTTGCGCAGTAGCGACTAAGAAGCTTTATTGAGGTGAGACTTACGAGTCTCACCTAGTGTGAAAGCGGCGAATACGGCGATAGAAAAGACTATCGCCGTTACAAGAAATGCCATGCGGAATGAAAATAAGTCAGCCAAAATGCCTACGGTGATTGGTCCAACAATCATGCCGGCATCCCCTGCCATTTGCCAGAGTGCAATAACTTGACCGCTTTTTCCGCGAATAACATCGGCAACAATGTTTGCCGGGGCTGTTGAAAGAAACGCGCCACCTAATCCAACAACGCCCATCGATACTAAATACATCCAGGGGTGCACAGCAAAGGTCAGAAGCAAAGTGCCAGCTAATACAACAGTGGTTCCGATTTTGAGTGAAGCCGGACGGCCTTTCCTGTCAGAGAGATTTCCTGCCGGGAGAAGCAGCAAACCTTGTAGCAGCGCGGCAATTGTAAAACC
>CAFBJH010000021.1_pt1 | contig 16347 bp, 18 predicted proteins | sample 7267991 | NCBI WGS metagenome assembly CAFBJH01 (sample SAMEA6814022, study PRJEB35770) | freshwater metagenome | biome: Freshwater; feature: Freshwater reservoir; material: water | place: Czech Republic | collected 2016-04-20 | depth 30m m | reverse complement strand
TATCTGGATTTCTCTTATGGCAAAGCGCGCACTCTGAGTTCTATTTTTGCGAAGCGTATTGGCCAGATTTCAGGCGGGTAGATTTCTTGCGTGCCTTGCGCTCATATTCGATGCGCCATCGTCGCTTTGGCGCATAAAAGCATTCTGTAAAACTTAAGTGAATTGTAAAAATCCATAGCGCGTGTCGCTAAGCAAGAAGGCGTGTACGTTCTACATTTTGCCAATCAGCGCTAACCACGAGCGAGGACGCTTCATCCCTACTAGTACAACTCCAAAGAATGAGAGAACCGCGCTTGACGGCTCAGACCGCTAAGAAAACGTATGTTCTTGATACCAGCGTTTTGCTGGCCGATCCTGGTGCGCTCCTTCGCTTTGCTGAACATGAAGTAATCATCCCAATCGTTGTCATTGGTGAGTTAGAAACTAAACGCGATCACCCTGAATTAGGTTTTTTCTCCAGGGCCGCCCTTCGAGCCCTTGATGATTTACGCGTCACGCATGGCCGACTTGATCAGCCCCTTGTTATTACCCCCGAAGGCGGAACGCTTTCGGTCGAACTCAATCACTCTGACCTCACATCATTGCCTCAAGGATTCTTGCGAGATGGCACCAATGATTCAAGAATTTTGGCTATTGCTCGCAATCTCATGGCCGATGGGCGCGATGTTGTATTAGTAAGTAAAGATTTACCTTTGCGCGTTAAAGCATCTTCTATGGGAATCGAGGCAGAGGAGTATCGGGCCGAGTTGGTTTCCAATAGTGGCTGGACCGGAATGGTGGAACTCACCGTCGGGTCTCACGTCATTGATGACTTGTATTCCTCAGACCATGCCGACCATGAAGATGCGCGCACTCTTCCTTGCCATACAGGTGTGGTTCTCCATTCAGATAGAGGAAGTGCGTTGGCACGCGTGACACCTGAAAAGAATTTGACGTTAGTTCGGGGTGATCGATCTGTTTTTGGTTTACATGGCCGAAGTGCCGAGCAACGAGTTGCTCTAGAAATCTTGCTCGATCCAGAAATTGGAATTGTTTCTCTCGGCGGGCGAGCAGGTACTGGCAAAAGTGCACTCGCTCTATGCGCCGGTCTTGAAGCGGTGATGGAACGGCGCCAACATAAAAAAGTCGTGGTCTTTCGACCGCTTTATCCGGTTGGCGGTCAGGAGCTTGGCTATCTACCCGGTAGCGAAGGTGAGAAAATGTCACCCTGGGCCCAGGCCGTTTTTGACACGTTAGGTGCACTCGTTAGCCAACCGGTTATCGATGAAATTATGGAACGTGGCCTTATTGAAGTTCTTCCCCTTACCCATATCCGCGGGCGCTCGCTCCACGACTCCTATGTCATCGTTGATGAAGCCCAATCCCTCGAACGCGGAGTTTTGCTTACCGTTTTATCTCGGATCGGACAGGGTTCGCGCGTTGTCTTGACCCACGACGTCGCCCAACGCGATAACTTGCGAGTGGGACGCCATGATGGAGTTGTCGCTGTTGTTGAAACCCTTAAGGGCCATCCACTTTTTGCCCACATCACCTTGACCAGAAGCGAGCGCTCGGCAATTGCGGCTTTGGTAACCGAACTCTTAGAGGGCCCGGCTCCGAGTTAGGACAGGGCAAGGAGTTAGATGAGTTGAAAGGGGCCAGAACTACCCCTCTGAATAGGTCACAGTAACATTTCGGACAAATCGGACTTTCCCCTTACTGACCTGCACTTTTACTTACCCACAGGCAGTAGGTTTTCTGAGAATTCTCGCGCCACGCGTGTTTGGATTTGCCCTCACCACCCCTTATTGCCACCCTTAAACCCTTCCCCCCGGTCCTAGAACCCTTCATTGGGTTCTATACGACTTTGCTTGCGAGTTCATTGGAAGCAAAAGTTGCAAGGCTCGGACGGAAGAACGACGAGGGATCTGGCACAAGGCCAGTGAGAGTGAAAGGAAGGGAGGTCCCACATGGCACGTTCGCTACGCCGATTCTGCACATGGACGACCTCTGCCTGGCTCAGCGTGCTCGCTCTGGTTTTCATCGCCTCAGTCCAGCCAAGCGCCTACGGTCTTGAGTTTCCTACAACGACCCATGTCTCGGTTGCAGACGCCTTCGACCTTACGGTTTCACCTACCGCAGCTGTTGGAAACAACATGGTTGGCGAAAACCAGACCCCAACGATTATTTCCTCCAATGAATTAGCCATGGTCTCCTTAGTGAGCAAGAGCGTTGAAATGGCTCGAACTCCAACAGGTGCCAAGGTCGTAGCCAAAGGAATTATGTCTAGCGAATACGGCTGGAATAACTATCAATACTCGTGCCTACAAACTCTCTGGACTCGAGAGAGTCATTGGAACTACAAGGCGCATAACAAGCGATCTGGCGCTCACGGTATTGCGCAAGCGCTACCTGCAATCAAGATGGAAGTTATTGCAACCGATTGGCGCACCAACCCAATGACACAAATACGTTGGGGACTTCACTACATCGACCTTCGCTATTCGACACCGTGCAATGCGCTCGCCAAGTTCAAGCGAAGCCACTACTACTAAATAAGCCGTTTTTCTAAAAACACAATTGCCGGTCCAGCAAATCAAGCCAGCTTTCTAAACCGAACCGGGCTTACCAATAGTCATAGGGCGCAAAGTTTCAGCAAAGAAATCATTTCCCTTATTATCAACAACAACAAATGCTGGGAAATCAACAACATCAATTTTCCACACCGCTTCCATACCTAAATCTTCAAAATCCAGCACCTCAACTTTTTTAATGCAATCTTGAGCTAGGCGAGCAGCGGGCCCACCGATGGAGCCAAGATAGAAACCACCAAATTCTTTACAGGAGTCAGTGACCGCTTTGGAACGATTTCCTTTTGCCAACATCACCATTGAGCCACCATGTGATTGGAAATAATTTACATATGAATCCATACGGCCAGCAGTCGTTGGTCCAAAGGAACCCGATGCATAACCTTCTGGAGTCTTGGCCGGACCTGCGTAATAAACAGCGTAATCGCGCAAATATGAAGGCATTGGCTCGCCAGCTTCCATTGCTGTGCGGATACGCGCATGAGCTAAATCGCGAGCCACGACAAGGGTTCCGGTGAGTGAAAGACGAGTCTTTACCGGACATGTGCTGAGTTGCTCTAAGACTTTTTCCATACCTTGATTGAGGTCGATAGTGATTAAGTTTGCATCCGATTCGATGAGATGCGCCTGTGTTGTGTCAGGCAAGAAATGAGCGGGATCTCGCTCGAGGTCTTCAATGAAAATACCTTCGTGCGTAATTTTTGCTTTGGCCTGGCGATCTGCAGAGCATGAAATCGCAATTGAAATAGGTACTGATGCGCCATGACGTGGAAGGCGCACTACACGTACATCGTGGCAAAAGTATTTTCCTCCAAATTGCGCGCCAATTCCTAGCGTGCGAGTGAGTTTAAGAACTTCTTCTTCAACTTCTAAATCTCTAAAGCCATGTCCGGTTGCAGGGTCACCTGACGTTGGAAGGGAATCGAGGTATTTAGTGCTGGCAAGTTTGGCCGTTTTTACGTTGTGCTCTGCACTGGTGCCACCGATAACAATTGCTAGGTGGTAGGGAGGGCATGCAGCTGTTCCGATGGAGCGAAGTTTGTCAGCAACCCAAGTATAAAAAGTATCTGGGTTAAGAACCGCTTTTGTTTCTTGATACAGGAATGATTTGTTTGCGCTTCCGCCACCCTTTGCGATGAACAAGAAGGAATACTCATCCGGGTGATCTGAATCGGCATAGATTTCAATTTGTGCGGGCAAGTTATTGCCAGTGTTCTTTTCTTCCCACATCGTGATGGGAGCCATTTGCGAATAACGTAAATTCAATTGTGTGTAAGCGTTATAAATACCCTGGGCCACTGCCCGCTCATCTTTAGTCGAAGTGAGAACAGATTGACCCTTTTTACCCATAACAATTGCAGTTCCCGTGTCTTGGCACATCGGCAAAATTCCACCCGCAGCAATGTTTGCGTTCTTAAGTAGATCAAGTGCCACGAATCGGTCATTAGGGGAACTTTCTGGATCTTTCAAGATGTTTGCTAATTGTTGGAGGTGAGCACTGCGCAAGTAGTGATTGATGTCGTGCAGTGCTGTTTCTGAAAGAGTTGTAATTGCCTCAGCAGAGATTTCCAGGAAAGTCTTATCACCGTGTTTTACGGTTTTAACTCCTGCATTTCCAAGATGGCGGTATTTAGTTTCATCTTTTCCAAGTGGAAGTAAATCCTCATATCCAAATGTTGGGCTCATGGCTTTGGCTTAATCGCTTCTAGTTTTGCTTTCGCACCATCAAGCCATTCTTGGCAAATTTTTGCTAACTCTTCTCCACGTTCCCAAAGTTTTAAGGATTCTTCTAACGTGGCACCGCCTGCTTCAAGTGAGGCGACAACATCGCTGAGTTCATCGCGTGCTGCTTCATACGAAAGCTTCTTAGCATCGGTGGCCATGGGCTAAATCTACTCTCCCCTTTGATCAACAGTTGCGCCTAAATCTCCAAGTGCAAGGCGGATTCGAAGTTTATCCCCGTCGCGAAGGGTTTTCGGATTGCGCGCAATCGCCCCATCTGCGAGTTGGACCACCGCATAACCGCGATCTAACGTTGCTTGTGGTGAGAGAGATCTCACTCGTGCACTGATGTGAAGCAGCTCATCGCGCGCCATTGCAATTGCGTTACTGGCACTTCGATGTGACCGCTCGCGCAAACCTTGGAGAATCTCTTGGCGAGAATTTACGATGACGAGTGGGTCTTTAAGAACGGGGCGCTGGCGAAGGCTTGAAATCAATTGATTTTCCAGGTCAAGCATCGAGAGAATTTTTCGACGAGTGCGGTCGCGAAGAGTATTGATGAGTGCAATTTCTTCAGATATATCGGGAACAACTTTCTTTGCTGCATCCGTTGGCGTTGATGCACGAACATCGGCAACGAGATCCAGCAGCGGCGCATCTTGCTCGTGGCCTATCGCACTAACAATCGGTGTTTGGCATGAAGATGCAAGCCGGACCAAACTTTCGTCAGAGAATGGCAATAAATCTTCGAAAGATCCACCTCCACGCGTAATGATGATGACGTCAACTAATGGGTCTGCTTCTAACTCGCGAAGGGCTGCAGAAACTTCTACGACAGCAGCAGCGCCTTGAACTGCAACTTCGCGAATTTCAAACTCCACTGCGGGCCATCGCCGCTTTGCATTCTCTACAACATCTTTTTCAGCAGCACTATTTCTTCCACAAATTAATCCAACTTTTCTAGGCAATAGCGGAAGTGGGCTTTTACGAGAATCAGCAAAAAGACCCTCTTTCGCAAGAACTGCTTTGAGTGCTTCAAGGCGAGCAAGTAATTCACCAATTCCAACTTGGCGAATCTCTTTAGCTGAAAGTGAAAGAGTTCCGCTTTTTGTGTAGAAGGAAACTTTTGCATGGATGACAACGCGAGCATTAGGTGGCAAAGGGGAAACCGGTGCAAGCACAGTGCGGTGACACATCACTGAAATGCTCATATCTTCACTTGTATCTCGAAGGCGCATAAAAGCCATACCTGTGCGCTCATTAATTTCTGAAAGTTCGCCTTCAATCCAGATGGGACCTAAGCGGTCGAGGTAATCCTTAAGCGCGCTAGAAACAACGCGTACCGGGGCCGGGGATTGCGCAGAAGTTTCCAACACGCGGTGATACTAATCGACCTAATAGACTACGTGCCATGTCTAAGAGAGTGCTTCTCGCTGCGCCACGTGGATACTGCGCTGGAGTAGATCGCGCCGTTGTAACGGTTGAGAAAGCCATTGAGCTCTATGGCGCTCCGGTTTATGTTCGAAAGCAAATTGTTCACAACAAACATGTTGTTGCAACGCTTGAAGCACGGGGAGCGATTTTCGTTGATGAAACTGACGAAGTTCCAGAAGGCTCCCTTGTGGTTTTCTCGGCACACGGAGTTGCCCCTTCAGTACATGACGATGCTGCGAAGAGGAATCTCAAGACGATAGATGCCACGTGTCCTCTTGTGACAAAAGTGCACCATGAAGCGCGACGTTTTGCAGCAGAAGACATTGAAATCTTGCTTATCGGTCATGAAGGGCATGAAGAAGTTGAGGGCACCGCTGGTGAAGCCGTAGGAAAAGTGCAATTGGTGGACGGGCTAGACCACATTAAAGACTTGAAAGTTAAAGATGAAAACAAAGTTGCCTGGCTAACGCAAACAACATTAAGTGTGGACGAAACCCTTGCCACTGTTGCTGCGCTACGTGAGAGATTTCCTAACATTATTGATCCGCCAAGTGATGATATTTGCTATGCCACGCAAAATCGCCAAGTCGCAATTAAAGAAATTGCACCTCGCGCAGAATTAGTGTTAGTCGTTGGTTCCACCAACTCGTCTAATTCAGTACGTTTGGTTGAAGTTGCGAAGGAATACGGAACACCAAACGCGTACTTGATTGACTTTGCAGCCGAAGCTAAAGACGAATGGCTTGCTGGGGTGAGCATCGTTGGCGTAACAAGTGGAGCATCTGTGCCAGAGATATTGGTGCGTGACCTACTTGATTGGCTGGCAGCACGAGGATTTAGCGATGTGGAAACAGTTACCGCCAGTGAAGAATCACTCCTTTTCTCCTTGCCTCATGAACTTCGCAAAGATCTAAAAGCTGCAGGAATGGAAACATCTACGCATTCTTAACGGCTAGTCCACTCAGAAAGTTTTCTACTCTGCGCCGGGCCCAATTACGAACGTGGGACAGGGCCATTACCCACTGAGAAATCTTATGCACACCAGGTGCCCGTACATATCTCAACCCATGAGCATTCCCCAACAATCCTCCCGTAGTACGTAACTTCACGTGACTATGTCCTTAAGGAGCTTGTTATGAAAATCAAGGCATTGACTTCATTCGGCGGAAGAAATGAGAAGCAATTTTCGCAAGATAAAGAAATTGAACTCAGCACAACAAATAGCTTCATAGAGAAACTCACTTCAGCCTATGTACGTAGCGTTCTATTCTTTTCACAAAAAATTAAAGGTTTTTGGAATCTGAGTAATAGATTTATCGAACCTCAAAATCTTCGCGATGAGCGGGGAGATGTGCCGGGATGGGTGCTCGTGGTCCTCATGACAACCGGGCTCGTTACCGCTATTTGGACAATTGCTGCGCCTCGCTTAAGCACCATCCTTCGCAACTCTCTTGATTCTATGAACGGTATTAGGTAGTTGGCTGGAAGCGCACATGAGCCGATCGCCTCACGATGAAGAAGGTAATAGCAAGACTTCGCCAAGAAGAAGGAAGCGTCGAAAGCACTCTCGTAATTATTCCTCTATTGGTGCTTTTCCTGATTGCGATTGAATTGATTATTACAATCAACTATAGAAATCTCGATTTGTCGTATCTGCAATCCTCTACCAGCTCTACTGCACTTGATAATTCTTTTTCCGCAGATGATGAGGTTGTAAGTTTCCAAGATCGAAGTTCTGGTCAGACATTAAACCTGCTTATTTCACATCAAAAACGCGCAATTCCACAGTTGATCCCGCAAATTCCCCTCCTATTAAACGTGAAAACACATCGTACGGATGTGGAGGCAATCGCCGTACTGGAGTCAGCTCCGTGATGAATCAAACCTCTCTTGCACCAGGGACGATGATGAGACGTAAGCGATTTCATAAATGTGTAGAGGCGCTCAAAAGTCAGTCAGGTAGTGCATCGGTGGAATTTATCGTTTTGGCCGTTCCGCTATTTCTTCCCATTTATCTTTACTTGACCACATTTTCGCACGTGAGTAGCGCAGAGTTGAATGCGAGATCTCTAGTCAGAGAAGTAGTTCGTGCCTATGTAACAAGTCAGAATTTGGATTCTGCACAAAGCAGAGCGGAGTTCGTTTTGAACTATGGTGCTCAAAGATTGGGATTTTCTAGTGATGAGATCTCCACGATGAAGCTCAATATTTCTTGTTCAGTACGGAACTGTTTGGAGCCTGGAGAGCGGGTTGAAGCTCAATTAGAACTTCGGTTAGCAGATGCTCATCGGACGGTGAACGTTAGTGCGCAACAGTATGTGTCCCCATGGCAGTGATACGTAAGAAGTTTTCAAAGCACCTTTCCACAATAAAAGAAAATGAAGGCTCTGTCGCTGTTTTGACTCTAGGGCTATTTCTTATGACATTGGCCTTTGCAACTTTGATGACAGATATAGCGAGCATTGCAATAGCTAAACGTTCGTTAATTCATGCCAGTGAGGCAGCGGTAGTACGGGCAGTCCAAAGTCTTGATGAAAGCATTTATTACAATGGTAAAAACGCAATCGCGATCCCCATTAATTGTTCGATGGCGCGAATGAAGGTGATCCAAGAGTTGGGGCTCTGGATGCAAGGTGGAGGGCAGATGTTAAGACCGGAGTTGGTGGAAATCGCTTTAGTTGATTTTTATTGTTTAGATAATGTAATAAGAATCAGCACCACCGCCAAAGCCAAACTTCCATTCCGTTTACCAAATTCCACATTGGTCAATGTTGACATTCATGCCAGCGTTGGGGCTCAAAGCAACAGGCAGAATTAATCTTCAATGAGATTTCTGGGTACTCTTGCCCTATGGTTGCGCGCGAATACGATGTTGAAATTGGTGTCATCGACGCGACCCTTGTTTCTATTGAGAAAGTCCTAGACCTTCCAAAGCTACGCAAGAATGCAATTGCATTTGAAGAAGCCGCCGGAGTTCCAAATCTCTGGGACGATCCTGAAAATGCGCAGAAAGTAACAAGTAAACTCTCAAGAGTTCAGAGTGAAATTAAGCGCTTAGTTGATCTTCGCCAGCGGGTTGAAGATTTGCCAATCTTGATTGAATTAGCCCAGAACGAATCCGATGAAGGTGCACTCGCCGATGCAGAACGCGAACTCGATTCTGTTAAGAAAGCGGTGGGCGAACTTGAGGTACAAACATTACTTAACGGTGAATACGATGATCGTGATGCCCTCATCACGATTCGGTCTGAAGCAGGTGGCGTAGAGGCAGCAGACTGGGCAGAGATGCTTATGCGCATGTATCTGCGATATTGCGAGCGACACAATTTTCCGGTTTCGGTGTTAGAAACTTCCTATGCAGAGGAAGCCGGAATCAAATCAACAACTTTCCGAATTACAGCTCCCTATGCATATGGAACGCTTTCAGTAGAGCAAGGAACTCACCGATTAGTTCGCATATCTCCCTTTGATAGCCAGAGTCGTCGCCACACATCGTTTGCAGGAGTGGAAGTTGTTCCTGTTGTCGATCAAAGCGATCACATTGATATTGATGAAAAAGACATTCGCGTTGATGTTTATCGCTCCTCAGGTCCTGGTGGTCAAGGAGTTAACACAACAGATTCTGCTGTAAGAATTACACATATGGCCACAGGCATTGTTGTTTCCTGCCAAAACGAACGTTCGCAAATTCAAAATAAAGCAACAGCAATGGCAGTACTGCAGTCGAAATTATTAGAACGTCGTCGACAAGAAGAGCAAGCGAAAATCAATGCACTTAAAGGCGACAACAGTGGATCCTGGGGTAACCAAATGCGTTCATATGTTTTACATCCTTACCAAATGGTGAAAGATTTGCGCACCGATTTTGAAACGGGAAATACCGGCGCAGTTCTTAACGGTGAAATTGATGACTTCATTGAGGCTGGAATCCGCTGGAGACGTAGTACTGCGCCTGTTTCTGAGTAATTAGTGAGATATCCCAAGAAGAAATTGGGCGAAAAGGGCGATTAATTACCCTCCTTATCGAGGCACTTCCATAAACTAGGCACGTAGATGTCTAATGTACAACATTCCCCTATCTCGTAAGGACTGGCTTGTGGCAGAGCCAGCGAGATCAAAGAAGTTGGAGTCTTTGTGATTCGGTTTGAGAACGTCAGCAAGATCTATCCAGGCCAAGACAAGGCTGCATTGGATAGCGTGAGCCTTGAAGTTCTGAAAGGTGAATTTGTATTTCTTGTCGGTCTTTCCGGTTCTGGCAAGTCAACATTCTTGCGTTTGGTTTTACGTGAAGATCGTCCAACATCGGGCACAATCCATGTTGCCGGAAAAGATTTGAATACTTTGGCTAATCACAAGATTCCAGAGTTAAGACGTCAAGTCGGAACAGTTTTCCAAGACTTTAGATTGTTACCGAATAAAACTGTATTTGAAAATGTCGCCTTCACACTGCACGTACTTGGATATTCAAAAAAGGAAATAAGCCGAGAAGTGCCAGAAGTCCTTGAATTAGTTGGATTAGAAGATAAGTCAGATCGCAGGCCCAGTGAAGTTTCCGGCGGAGAGCAGCAACGCATAGCCATTGCTCGCGCTTACGTTAGCCGTCCGGCAATTTTGATTGCCGATGAGCCAACAGGAAATTTAGATCCTGCTACAAGCGTTGGCATCATGAAATTACTCGATCGCATTAATCGTGAAGGAACAACAGTGGTCATGGCAACTCACGATTCTGGCATTGTTGATCAAATGCGCAAACGTGTTATTGAGCTCGATGGCGGCAATGTTATTCGCGATCAAGTTCGTGGTGTTTACGGATATACAGGTTAAGGGGAGAACATGCGCGCAAGATTCTTACTAAGCGAAGTCCAAATTGGGCTTCGTCGCAATCTCACCATGACATTTGCTGTAGTTGTAACTGTGGCAATCTCATTGTCTTTATTGGGTATTGGGCTGTTATCCAATTCGCAAGTAAGTGCAATGAAAGATTATTGGTATGACAAAATTGAAGTTTCTGTTTATCTCTGTGGCTCACTTTCTGAGTCGCCCTCATGTGCTGGTGGAGTCATTACTTCAGATCAACGTCTTCAAATAAAAGCAGATCTTGAAGCGTTGCCAGTCGTTCAGAGCGTCTATTACGAATCGCAATCCGAGGCTTTTACTCGCTTCGAAGAAAGATTTAAAAACTCTGCAATTGCCCAAAATGTCACTGCAGATCAATTGCCAGAGAGCTTCCGCGTTAAGTTAAAAGATCCCACTCAATTCCCCGTAATTGTCAGTGCATTTTCAGGACGACCCGGTGTTGATGTTGTTCAAGATCAACGCAGTATTTTAGAGAAGTTCTTTAACCTTCTAGGTGTCTTACGTAACGGAGCACTCCTAGTTGGAATCGCATCGGTACTGACCGCCGCACTACTCATTAGCAATACTCTTCGAATCGCAGCCTTTAATCGCCGGCGCGAAACCGGAGTAATGAAATTAGTAGGAGCGACCTCGCTTTCAATTCAACTCCCATTCTTATTAGAAGGTGTTATCTCAGCAATCTTGGGATGGGGAATCGCCACTGGATTACTTGCCGGACTTAAGAGCGTTATTGATTCCAAAGTTGCGCCACTGCTGACCTTCACAAAATTCTTCGGTTGGGGCGAAGTATGGGTGGCATCTGGCTACCTTCTTGCAACGGGATTGTTCGTCTCCATAGTTGCCTCAGTCCTTACACTTCGCCGCTACCTCAAGGTCTAAACTCCACGATATGTGGAGTTCAATGAGCGTTGGTGCCCAATGGTGAAAGAGGTCGGGCGCAAACTCATTGCACAGAATAAGAAGGCTCGTCACGATTATTCGATCGAAGATGTGTTTGAGTGCGGGCTCGTTCTCACTGGAACTGAAGTTAAATCTCTTCGTCAAGGCCGTGCCTCACTTATTGATGGCTTTGCAATGGTGAGAGACGGCGAACTTTGGCTCAGCGGTGTGCATATCCCTGAATACACAGAAGGCACGTGGACTAATCACGTTCCTCGTCGGGATCGTAAATTACTGGTGCATAAAGTTGAACTTCATAAACTTATAAGTAAAACGAAAGAGGGCGGACTTACTCTTGTGCCACTTTCCCTTTATTTTAAGGATGGAAAAGCGAAGATCGAATTAGCTGTAGCAAAGGGAAAGAAATCGCACGATAAGCGTGCAGCACTACTTGAGCGTCAAGCGGGCCGTGAAGTTGAGCGTGAAATTTCTAGGCGTCAATCGGGTAAATCCGAAGGAAGATAGTTTTACTGCTGAGTTGCGCCAGCGCCGAAAAAGTTATCTCTCGCTAAATCTGAGTTGCGAACTCTCTTTTGTATCAACTTTGAGCGTAAATTAATCGGGTTACCTAATGTCGTCTCCATCTTCTACACTTAGCCAACAATTACATAGTGGAAATGTCTAGAGAATATTTACGAATGAGATTTCGAATATATCCTCTAGAGAATACGCTTTTAATTCTTAAGTTTAGTTTTCGACAAATGTCGAAATTTTCTACTCTTGGGGGTGAACGGTCTCGACTTTGGATGTTGGGGCAGGGGAAGCGGGCCGAGGAAGCCAGGATGATCTCGTTAACCAATAACCTGTGCAAAAAAATAAGCGCCAGTACAACTGCCGCTGATTACGCCCTAGCTGCATAAGCTAGCCTCGTGATCCGTTAGCCCGGGTGAGCCTTCGATCCGGAATCTAGCGCCGTAAGAGGGCTTTTCATGGTGTTGGCGTTGCGAACGACACCAGAGAACAGTTTCGCAAATGAGTTTGTCGAATACTTGTGTGCAAGAGATTCGGAACTGAGAAAACGCTAGCCACACTACGCCCGTAGAAGCCCTGTTTTGATACCGAAGGACCCGGGTTCGATTCCCGGCACCTCCACTTATTTATTTCTATACCCAAGCGTAATTCTTGTTGGCATTTCGCGAACCCTAAAACTCTATCTCTAGTCCTGGTTAAATCTTATTTCTACCGTCGATAAATTGTCGCTTAAGTGCAAGAATCGAAATGGCTACTCCACTTAAGCAGATTAACCTGACGAAAATCGGCGTTGCATTTATTGCAATCCCAACGCCTGCAACTATCCCAATGAGTGCGAAGAAGAGAACAAAGAGCGATTGAAAGGCTCTAGCTATTTTGTATTGTCGCTTAAGGCCTTGATTAACTTTAATACGAGTAATTAAGAATGAGATTGGTCCGCCACAAAGCGCACAAAGAAAAAGAATCCCGACTAGGAGCGCCAGCGATTCCATAATGTGCGCACTCTACTCGCTCTCCAGGATTCAGTGCTTTATACGCACTTAGGATTTGCGAAGCGCTGTATTCATCTGAAAAAAGGATTACACGGCTTCATGAATATCGCGCGCAGGAACAAAGTAACTTTTGCCATTAGGTGAAGTCCATTGACATGACCCGTCGCTAGCGCTTTCGAGCGACCAACCGCCGTGTGTCTTAAGGCGATGGTGTCGCCGACATAGTGCTCCAAGATTATCTAAGGAAGTAGTTCCACCAGTTTCCCAACTTTTTGCATGATCTAAATCTGCTAAATGCGCTGGAGCTCGACACCCAGGAAAACGACACGTTCTATCTCGTGCCAGTAAAAAATCAACTAATGCTTGCGGAGGCTCGTAGCTTTCACGACCAAAATCTAAGAGCGCTCCAGTTGTTGGTTCAGTAATAAATCTTCTCCACTTGCCATTTGCGGCAAGCTCGCGAGCAACCGATGCAGGAATTGCTCCGTATCCAGCTAGCTGTCCAGGATTTTCTGTAAATCCCAATAAAGTAGGTAGATCGATAGTTACATTGATAGTAATTGGGCGACGATGCGCACGAATCTCACTTCCTGGTTGAGCAAGTGACCACGTTGCAAGAGCTGTGAGCGCATCAGCACGCTTCATATCCATGCTTCTTACATCCGAACTTTCTTGCCCAGCAGATTCCACTTCTTCACTACGAAGAATAAAGTTCTCGATAGCTGCCATCACGATTTGTGCATCTGCTGCAGGAAGAATTGCAACTACAGTAGAAATTCCATCGCTCTCTCGATAACACGAAACGCGCCGTGTATCACGCGCTCTCGCCACTGACTGTTCAAATTCATCTGGCGCAATTTTTGCAAGTGTTGAGCGAACCTTATTAGCCACTTGTGCTGGCGTATGAAACTCTGCATGAGCAAGGGCTCTTTCCTCGATTTCGCAGATGATTTGCGGAGATAGACCGTCACGAATTGCACTTGCAGTTTCACGAGCAATCACAGTGGCATGCGCTGGTGAAATTTCCCCGAGGGCGAGAGCGCCGCAGACGTTAGGGAGATGGTTAACAAGAGTACGTGCGACGTCAATGCGCATTTGTGCAGTTGATCCTGAAAGTCGCAGTGCCGATGAAACATCTTCACGTTCTGCATCATCAACGCCTGACCAGATATTTTCATTCTGAGAAGGTTCATCGCCAGCAACGGCAACTATTGCTCGTTGCATAGCTGCTTGGAGCCATGCGCTTTGTCGCTCTAGAGCCGCTAGATAATCAATTCGTGCGCCACGGATGAGCGTTAGAGGATCTATTTCAAGCAACTCGGCAAGTGTCTTTATCCCAGGGGTGGCTACGTAGAGGCGCGCAAGTTTTTTCGTTACTAAATCGGATTGTTCTCTAGGTGCCCGATTGTTTGACATATATGCATCATTGAGTGCGTCACTGACATAACCTTCAACTTATCCACAATACAGAACGTGCGAAAAGAATTCTAAAACTCTATTTTGCCTTGCAGGAGGAGATTAACTCTCAATCAAGTGCGTTGGCGCATTATGCACAGCAGGCACAGTACCCATGACGCCTTTTTGAAAATCTTCAAAGGCTTGTAAGACCTCACTCTTAGTATTCATAACGAATGGACCCATCCATGCAACGGGTTCCTTAATGGGTAGCCCTCCAAGAATAAATAGCTCCATTTCCGGTGAGCGACTTTCCTGAACATCTCCTGCGCGAACAACAATCATTTCACCTTCATTGAAAACAGTGAGTTGTCCCATTTGTACTGGGCGTCGCTCCTCACCAACAAAGCCATGTCCTGCAAGTGTGTAGACGAGTGCGTTGTAATCAGCACGCCAAGGTAAGCGAAGCTCTGCACCGGGTTGCACAGTTGCATGCACCAAAGTAATTGGTGTTTGTGTCGAACCTGGGCCTTTATGTCCATCTACATCGCCAGCAATTACGCGAATCAGCGCGCCCCCGTCGTGCGAGGACAAAAGCGCAACATCTTTTGCACGTAAATCTTGATAAGCGGGAGGTGACCATTTCTTTGCAGCGGGAAGATTTACCCAGAGCTGAAAACCATGAAACAAGCCACCACTCATCACTAAATGTTCTGGAGGAGTCTCAATATGCAAAATACCAGCGCCAGCGGTCATCCATTGTGTGTCGCCATTACTAATTGTTCCACCGCCACCGTTGTTATCACGGTGATCGAAAATTCCATCAATAATGTAGGTAACGGTTTCAAATCCTCGATGTGGATGCCATGGCGTTCCTTTTGGTTCACCAGGTGCGTATTCAACTTCACCCATTTGATCTAAGTGAATAAAGGGATCGAGTTGCGCCATATCAACACCAGCAAATGCGCGACGAACAGGAAAGCCTTCACCCTCAAAACCTTGCGGTGCAGTTGTAATTGTTCGAACTGTGCGTGCACGTAATGTGGAGGATGCAATCACACGTGGAAGAACGGTGATATCAGAAACGGTAACTGCAGGCACTTAAGGCTCCTTATGTTCAGAGCCAAAGAGTAGTTGAACTTTCAACTACTCGCAAGTTAAGAGTTAAAGGCTTTTAAGCGCGCTCACAACTTTTGTCAGGGTTTCCTTAGCATCGCCAAAGAGAAGCGTGGTTTTTGGATCGTAGAGAAGTTCGTTCTCGATACCAGCAAAACCTGGACGCATGGATCGCTTGAGGAAAATAACATTTGCTGCATCAGCAACTTCCAGAATTGGCATTCCATAGATTGGGCATCCTGGAGAGTTTTTAGCAGCAGGATTTACAACGTCGTTTGCACCAATTACCAATGCAACATCTGTTTGGGCGAAAGTTGGATTTACTTCTTCCATCTCAACGAGTTGTTCGTATGGAACATTTGCTTCAGCTAACAAAACGTTCATGTGACCAGGCATGCGACCTGCAACGGCATGAATTCCGTAAGCAACATCGATTCCTTTTGCTGCAAGTACGTCTGCCATTTCTCGCACCGTATGTTGTGCTTGCGCAACAGCGAGTCCAAAACCAGGAACGATTACGACGCGACGTGCGTAGTTAAGCAAAATTGCAACATCTTCAGGAGATCCTGATTTAACTGGGCGTACTTCTTGTGCTCCAGTATCTGCTTGTGGCTTTGCAGTAAATGCACCAAAGAGAGTTTTAAAGAGTGAACGTCCCATGGCCTCTGCCATTAAGCGCGTAAGAATTGTTCCACTTGCGCCAACCAACGTGCCGGCAACGATAAGTAGTGTTGTTTGTAGTACGTAACCACTTGCAGCAACTGTAAGTCCAGTGAATGCATTCAAGAGTGAAATTACGATCGGTACATCTGCTCCACCAACGGGAAGCACGAACAAGATTCCAAATAGTA
>CAFBJH010000020.1_pt1 | contig 17186 bp, 17 predicted proteins | sample 7267991 | NCBI WGS metagenome assembly CAFBJH01 (sample SAMEA6814022, study PRJEB35770) | freshwater metagenome | biome: Freshwater; feature: Freshwater reservoir; material: water | place: Czech Republic | collected 2016-04-20 | depth 30m m | reverse complement strand
GTTGCCATTGCAACCATATTGCGCCAGAGCATCGATGTGGGACGTACAAGTGTTTCACCTATGGAAATCATGGGTAAATGAAGTGGAACACCACCGGCTTCCCAGACTCCATTCTTTACACTTTGAGCAACTTCAGTTAAGTGCGAATTACATGGCGCTAAATCGGATGCAGTATTAACGAGCGCTATCTGTGGGCGACCATCGAATGCAGAGTCGGGATTACCACGTCGCATCCATGCACGATGAATGTATGAATCGCGATCTTCTCCACCATACCAACTAGAACTTCTCATGGGGTGAGCCTACTCGGCGAGGATCTTGGTTTTTCGAGGTGTGGCAAATGACTTGCTGACTTCGGTCAGTTCGTCGGAGACTTGTTTCTTGATGTTCTCTTCACTCTTAAGGAGTGTGGTCAGTGCGGAGATGACGCTCTTGAGTTCCTTTTGCTCAGACTCAAGCTCCAGTTTGGACATCTTTGTCAGACGACGAAGTGGCATGTCGAGAATATAGGTAGCTTGTTCATCGTTAAGTTTGAAACCCTTAATGAGGGCAGCCTTTGCCTCGGTTGCATCATCGCTTCCGCGAATAATCTTAATTACTTTATCGATATCGATAATGGCCTTTAACAAACCGTCGACGAGAGTCAAACGAGCTGTGGCTTTAGCTTTTCTAAATTCGCTCCTACGGCGCACTACTTCAATACGATGGCCGATGAAAACTTGGAGTAGCTCTTTAAGGCCCAAAGTTTGTGGCTTACCTTTTACGAGCGCAACGGCATTAATTGCAAAAGCGTCTTCAAGGGGGGTCAGTTTAAAGAGTTGCTCAAGTACTTGTTCTGGCTCAAAACCATTTTTGAGCTCGATAACAACGTTGGTACCTGTTTTGCCATCTGTAAGGTCGATGATGTCGGAAATCCCAGTAATCTTTTTCGCTTTAGCAAGGTCAGCAATTCGCTCGACAACTTTTTCGGGTCCGATTGTGAAAGGTAATTCCTTGATAACCAGACCCATCTTTCGTGATGAGACTTTGCTGATTTCAACTGTTGCTCTCACCTTGAAACTACCTTTACCTGTTGCATAGGCCTCGCGCACACCTTCGCTACCGACTAACTCGCCACCAGTGGGAAAGTCCGGGCCGGGTACAAATTTCATTAAAGCCTTCAGAGTTGCTGATGGATTTTCAATGAGATGTTTGGTTGCGGCGATGACTTCACCCAGATTGTGTGGCGCCATATTGGTTGCCATACCAACAGCGATACCAGATCCACCATTGACTAAGAGATTGGGATAAGCAGCGGGTAGTACAAGCGGTTCAAGAATTTGACCGTCATAGTTAGAACCAAAATCAACCGTGTCCTCATCTGCTTCAGCAACCATTGCCATTGCAGGTAGTGCGAGCCGAGCCTCTGTGTAACGCATTGCTGCAGGGCCGGCATCGAGTGAACCAAAATTTCCATGCCCATCGATGAGTGGTAATCGCATGGAAAAAGATTGCGCCATACGCACGAGTGCGTCATAGATCGCACCGTCACCGTGTGGGTGCAATTTACCCATTACTTCACCAACAACTCGCGCACTCTTTACATGTCCACGTTCTGGACGCAAACCCATCTCTGCCATCTGATGCAGAATGCGACGGTGTACTGGTTTCAATCCATCACGAGCATCGGGGAGTGCACGTGAATAGATAACAGAGTAGGCATACTCAAGGAACGACTCAGACATTTCGGATGAGACATCGATATCGACAATCTTGCCGGGATATTCACCTGGCTTTGGTCCGATTGGCTTCTTGCCTTTAGTTGCTGTTTTTGCAGGAGTCTTTGTAGTTGCCATGGCGGTGATTATGCCAAGTGAAAGGGTTAAATCTCGGTAGTGACCTGCGGTCGCGCCCCAACTATTGCCACACATTCGCCAGCCACAAGAGAACCTGATTTCATACAGTGCAGAAGATCATGATTTTCTAACCACGAGGCAATAAATCCGCCTGCGTAAGAATCGCCTGCTCCGGTTGTATCAATCATCGAACTCTTTATCGCTGCTACTGAAACGAGTTGGCCGTTTCTTGTTTTTCCAACCGATCCCATAGAGCCTTTTTTGATAACAACAGTAGGAGTGAACTCCAATAGCGCATCAAGGCAAGCGTCAATATTTGATTCTTTCGTAAGGAAAATTGCTTCTTCTTCATTGAGAAGTAAAGTCGACATCAGTGGCAACCATGAGAGTATTTCTTCTAGCTTCACTTGACTCATGCCACCTACTGTTGCTGGATCAAAAAAAATTGGGAGATTCTTTTCGCGGATTTTTTCAATCATGGCAAGGACTCCTGGACGAGACTGGGCATTTTGAAGTGCGTAACCAGAAAGATAAATGGCCTTGAAATCATCTAACGATGGCAAATCATTCACTGTAAGCCCAGAGTTAGCGCCAGAATCTGGAAACATGGTGCGCTCACCTGTTGGATCAACAAGAATCACAACTACTCCTGTGCGCGCACCCGGCACAATGGAATGCGAATATGTGATTCCGAGTCGATCAAATTCGGAAAGGACGGCGGTACCGGCGGAATCATTACCAACTCGCGCCAGTACTTGAGTTTGCGCACCTGATACCTGTGCCCACGATGCAACATTTCCTGCAGCTCCGCCACCATGTGTTGAAATCTTCGAAGGCGTATCACTTCCATAATTGATAGCCGAAGGGACAACTGCAACGACATCGAGCATCACGTCACCGATGCACAATAAATTAGGCATATGTTCTTAAAGAGCGCTGGCTACAGCAATGTCCGCGGCTAAAGAAGCATTAGATTTAATTATCTCTATATTTACACGAAGTGATTCACCATTGCTGTGAGAGTGAAAATGTTCTAGCAGGAATGGCGTTACATCTTTGCCTACAATGTTATTAGTAGATGCCAAAGCTAGACCTGAAGTTAAAACGCTGTCGTGCAGGGCTCGATCCATTTGGTTGAGAACCGGGTTGGCAACAATGAGTGCCGAGTGGTTTGTCGCTAATATGCCCCGCGCAGAGATGATTGAGGCAACTTCGCGGGCGTCGTTGACTTGATGCTCAAGAGTGAACCCAGAGTCTGTCAAATAGAATCCAGGGAAAGATTGAGTTCGGTAGCCGACCAAGCCAATTGCTAGTGTTTCCAATCGCTCAAGAGTTGCGCCAACATCGAGTATTGATTTAACTCCAGCGCATACAACGGTGATATCCAATGTAGACAGAGCAGTTAGATCGGCGGATTCATCGAAGGATTGGTTTGCGCCACGATGGACGCCACCAAGTCCGCCCGTTGCAAAGACATGAATCCCTGCAAGAACTGCAAGATGTGCCGTGGCCGCTACCGTGGTTGCTGCGCTCTTCTTTGTTGCAACAGCAATAGCTAGATCGCGGCTGGATGCTTTGACAATGTCATCGCGATTGGCAATATCTGCAAGTTGATTCGGTGAGAGACCAATATGAACAACCCCATCTAAGACTGCGATGGTTGCTGGAGTTGCTCCGCGTTTGCGGACGATCTCTTCAACTTCTTGTGCAACCTGCAAATTTATTGGACGGGGCATGCCATGACTAATAATTGTAGATTCAAGGGCGACTATGGGGGTTTTAGCTTTTAGCGCATGAAGAACTTCTTGTGAATAGTTCAGCGCCGAGAATGTTTCAGTCACGGGGTTACGATACTGGATTTAATGAGAGGATGACACTGTGCATTTAGCCGATATAGCACCATCCATCTTTTCAACTCTTGGTGTGCCCGATAGTGACAACCGGATGAACATAGATTCGAGTCCCAGTGGTCGCGAATGCCTTTTTCTCATTGATGGTCTTGGCGCATCGGTTATTAACGAATACAGAGATTTACTTCCGTCACTTTCGAGTATGCATTCATATTCGCCATTACAGAGTTCTTTTCCAACAACAACGGCAACCGCGCTTGCCACTCTCACAACTGGGCAGCTGCCAGGTGTGCATGGAATGTTGGGATACACCGTTCGCGTTCCGCGAAGTGGAGGAAGAATTCTTAATGCCCTTAAATGGGATGAACGTGTAGATCCAGAGAATTGGCAGCCAGTGGAAACTCTCTTCCAAAAAGCAGAAAGAAGCGGAATTTCTGTCTCTCACGTCGCTGCAAAGAGATATGAAAATTCTGGTTTTACGCGTGCCGCATTTCGCGGAGCACAGTACAAAGGTGCGAATATTCTTACCGATTTAGTCGACGAGACTAAGAAAGCGTTGCGCGAATCTCCCTCATTTGCTTACATCTATATCAATGATCTAGATGTAGCAGGACACAGCGATGGTGTTGGATCACAAAAATGGCTAGATGCATTGGCCTACGTTGAACTTCTTACGCGTTCTCTTATTTCTAATCTCCCAAAAGGGACTCGTCTTTGGTTAACAGCAGATCACGGAATGATAAATACTGACGAGAAAATTACTATGGGCGAGAACAACCCACTACTTGACGGAGTGGAGCTCATTGCAGGTGAACCACGAGCGAGGCACCTCTATTTACCAGTCGATCAACTGGGAAACTCCAGCCACGTTGCACAAACTTGGCGTGATTTTCTAGGCGAGAGAGCAGATATTTACACGCAACAAGAAGCAATCGACGCAGGCCTCTTCGGAGATGTTCTCACTGCTGATGCCAGAGATCGCATGGGAGACATTCTTGCAATCGCTAAAGGCAACGTGGTGTTGATCGAAGCAGGGCGAAAAGAATTGGAATCTGCGATGGTTGGCCACCACGGAGGATTAACCGATGCTGAAAAACTTATCCCGCTTTTATCTTGCGAAACTAATTAAAGGTCTGAACTTTCGTCGTTCTTTTTGCTCGTTCCAAACATGATTTCGTCCCATGAGGGAACTTTTGCTCTGCCGGTTACTCCATCTTTTGCCGCTTCTTGATCAGGAGTCTCGCGAATAGCAACTAATCGAGGACCTTCGCGTCCAATCGTAGGTTCTGGTGCACGCGTTTGTGCTGGATGATTTCCATAAACCAAACCATGATCGGTGGAACGTGCGGGTGCAACTTCTTCGCCCAGCATCCATCGAGCATCATCATCGAGGGCAACTAAGGCTCGACGAGTGAGATCAAAACTCCAGTCGGCGGTGCCAACTCCATCGCGATTTGGATAGCTGATTCGAAGTATCCAGCTGCCATCTTCTAAGCGCCATGTAGACCATTCGACAGCGTTCATATCAACTTGTCTTGGAGCGAGTCTGGCGATGATGACATCGGCGAAAGTGATTGGATCACGTCCGCTTTCTTTACGCATGACAACTGACTGAGCAAGATCAATGATGTAAATGCGCTCTTGCAATATTGGCCCGGAAAAACGTTCTATTTTTTCAATTCCACATCGGGCATCGCGCGCGATAGCTTCCATAGGTTCGCCAGATCGCAAACGTGCTTGAATCTCGCGAACTGAAATAGTTTCTGTTTCATTCTCGACCACTGCGGATAAACGCGGTTGATTTACAGTTGCGCGCAAAGTATCGCTGATGCGCAACGTAAATTGACCATCTTCACCGTCGGCTAACGTCAGGTGCGTTCCATCTTCGGATCTGCCTGTTAGGCGTAGTTCGCTCACGCGGCTGAGCGTAATCTATTCCAGGTCCGAAAGTAGGTAAGAGCCAGGACCATTCCCGACACCATGCACCCAAAAGGAACCCAAAATGCAAGATGCGCACCATGGTTATCGATGACCCACCCAGTCAGTGCGCTAGCAAAGGCCCCACCCAAGGGCATGCCTGCAATAACCCAGGCAAGAGTTTCAGTTATTTGCGCCGGAGGCACTGCAGTTTCAGCAACTCCATAGGCGGAAACGATAAGGGGGGAAATAGCTAAACCATTACAGAAAAGTGCAAGCGCTAAAAACCCAAAATTTGTAACAAAAATCAATGGGAAAGAAAGTGCAGTCAGTGCAGTGAGAAATATGAGGAATCGACTCGCGAGATCGATCTTCCATTTGATAACTCCATGGAATATCGCAGAAACCCCACTTCCGGCCGCCCAAATTGCAAGTAGTAGACCAGTGCTAGAAGGTGAGCCATGTTCTTGCGCGAACGCGACAACAACAATTGCAACAGCGCTGAAAAATCCTCCAATAAAAATTGAAGGAACAACCACCGCTTGGACTGCTGTGTTTTTCATTACTGCAGGATGAGGTGCGTGCTGATCGCGTGGATGAGGTGGCGGTTCAGTATGAGTTTGCAATGCAAATGATGTAGTGCCAACAAACATGAAAATTAGGCCCACGATGAGAGCGGCAGAGGGGGCAATCGAAGTAGCGCAAAAAGTTGCGATGACTGGGCCAAGAATGAAAACGAATTCATCCATCAAACTCTCATAGGAGTAAGCAGTATTGATCAAGGTCCTGTTCTCGCCAAGGGCCCAAAGCCAACGCCGTCGCACCATACCGCCTGCGTTTATAACCGTTGCTTCTGCAAAAATAATTGACACAAACCAACTCCATACTGGAGCGTCGAGATTCACGAGAGCAATGAATAGCGTTAAAAATCCAATGCGAATTGGAATTGCATATGAAAGAGTGCGTTTCTGGCCAATTCGATCAGCAGTTCTAGACCAGAACGGCATTGCTATGGCAACGACAACAGAGCCAACAGCAGCAAGGGCCCCTGCAACAGTGTACGAACCACTGGCATGAACAACGATAAAAATGAGAGCCAGTGAATCCATAGAAATCGGCATACGCCCGATAAAGCCAGCAAGTGAAAAGCGAAGTCCTCCTGGCGTTTGGAAAAGTTCCCGGTAAGGCGTAAACATGTTCCAGAGCCTATAACTTGTTAGAGTGCTCGTATGCCACATTCACTGACGCAAGCGCAATCAAGGGATTTGTTAGCGCTAGCTGCGCGCGTAGCGCGTGAGGCTGGCGAATTACTTATGAATAGGCCAGTTACCTTCGATATTTCTGCAAAAACGTCGGCACTTGATTTTGCGACTCAGATGGATAACGCAAGTGAAAAGTTAATCGTTGATGCACTTTTGAAAGTGCGACCACAGGATGGAATCGTTGGCGAAGAAGGCGCGTCAAGGCCGTCAACTTCTGGAATCACATGGGTGATTGATCCCATCGATGGAACAGTCAATTACTTGTATGCACTGCCAGGATGGAATATCAGTATTGGTGCGCGAGATGAAGTTGGCCCACTTGTTGGAGTCGTGCACGCACCAACAGTGAACTCAACGTGGACTGCAATACGTGGAGAAGGTGCCTTCTTTAATGGAGTACCTATTTACTGTAATGATCCGATAACTCTCGACCGAGCACTTATTGGAACGGGATTTGAATACGATGTTGCAAAACGTGTTGAGCAGGGGAGAGTTGTTGCCAATCTACTTCCATTGATTAGAGACTTACGTCGCATGGGTTCGGCTGCTGTTGATTTATGTTATGTCGCAATGGGTGCATTTGATGGATTTTATGAGTCAGGACTTAAGGAGTGGGATAGCGCTGCGGGTGGGCTGATAGCCACTGAGGCTGGAGCAATTGTCACCACAAATGAGGCTGGAATTACCGTCTGCGCCGGACCTGCCCTTCACCCTGCGCTAGCCAGAGCCATCGAAGGCTCAGCACCGATTTAGCCTTATGAGGGGTGCTGTGGCAAGATAAGCGCCCTACGCCAGTTACACCTAACTTGGCGTTCGCGATATAGATCGCCATGATCGATGATGAGGACAAGAAATGAACGTGCTTGATGCTGTAGACGCTCTCTCCCTTCGCAAGGATATTCCTACTTTCCGTGCGGGAGATGAACTCAAAGTCCACGTTCGCGTTATTGAAGGTAGCAAAAGTCGCCTTCAGGTGTTCCAAGGAATTGTTATTCGTCGTCAAGGAGATGGCGTTCGCGAAACTTTTACAATTCGTAAGGTTTCCTACGGTGTTGGAGTTGAACGTACCTTCCCAGTTCACACACCAGTAATTGAAAAAATTGAAGTTGTTCGTAAAGGCGATGTTCGTCGCGCCAAGTTGTACTACCTCCGCGACCTGCGTGGAAAAGCTGCCAAGATTCGCGAAAAGCGTGGTGCTGGTGATGAAATTCTTTCTACTCCAGATCGCGTAGAGGCAGTAGAGGAAATTGTTGCCCAGGCACCTGCAGAAGATATTGCTGAGCAGACCGAAGAAGCTTCCGCCGAGCAGGCGTAATTTTTCGTAATGCCACGCAAGGGATCAGTCCTTCGCGAGTTTCCTATACTCGTAGTTGTCGCACTCTTAGTTTCCCTATTAATCAAAACTTTTCTCGTACAGTTTTTTTATATCCCCTCCGGCTCCATGGAAACCACTCTGCAGATTCAAGATCGTGTTGCAGTAAATAAAGTTCCATTCATCTCAAAAACAATTAAGCGCGGTGATGTCGTAGTTTTCCACGACCCTGCCAATTGGCTAGGAGAAGCGCCACAGAGCGTCGAACCTTTCCTGATTTCCAAAGTTCGAGAAGGACTTATTGCAGTTGGCGTTCTTCCGGACCCAGCAAAGCAACATTTAGTAAAGAGAGTCATTGGGGTCGCTGGGGATCACATTATTTGTTGCGACAAGACCAAACATCTCATTATCAACGGAGTTTCAGTTAAAGAGCCTTACATTATTAAAGGTGATGACCCAAGTGATACTGAATTTGAAGTCACCGTACCTAAGGGCAAGATTTGGGTGATGGGTGATCATCGTTCAGCAAGTGCCGATTCTCGATATCACACAGATGATATTAATGATGGATTCGTTCCTGTAAACAAAGTTGTTGGTCGAGTAGTTGCAGTTATCTGGCCATTGCGTGATGCAACAATCATTCATCGCATCGATGTAATTAAAAAGGGCTAAATACGGCCAGCGCTATGAAAGTTATTGAGCGCAAACTTATTGAGGCTGGAATTTCCCCCATTGCCGGTGTTGACGAGGCCGGTCGCGGGGCTTGTGCAGGACCACTGCTAGTTGCCAGTGTTATCTTAAAAGATCCATGTGATCCAGCGCTTGCACCAATTCGAGATTCTAAAGAGTTAACAGAAAGTGCTCGAGAAAAACTCTTTGATCTCATTCACGAACAAGCACTTGCAATTTCAATAATCGAAATATCTGCACAAGAAGTAGATTCAAGGGGAGTACATGCCGCGAATTTAGACGGCATGCGACGAGCAGTGCAAGGTTTAGATTCTGCCCCGCGATATGTACTAACAGATGGTTATGAGATTGCAGGTTTGGGAATTCCTGCCCTTGCAGTGTGGAAAGGAGATCAAGTAGTAGTGTCTATTAGCGCTGCGTCGATTATTGCGAAAGTAACTCGTGATAGAGCTATGCGAGATTTAGATGCCAGATATCCAGGCTACGGATTTGCTCGACACAAGGGTTACATCACGGCAGCTCATTCAACTGCGTTGCGAACTTTGGGTCCATGCCCGGATCATCGTCGATCCTTTTCAAATGTAGCCGAAGTTATAAACAGTTCGAACCTTTCCACAAAGTAGAAACAAACTATCTAGAGCTTTGCCCTAGTGAGATTAATCTGCCGAAACTATGGCAGATACACGTAAAACAGATACCAGGAACATCGCGCTCGGTAAATTTGGAGAGGATGTTATTGCGAATTTTCTGCAACAGCGTGACGTGCAGATACTTGAACGAAATTGGAGGATCAAGGAAGGCGAGATAGACATCGTTGCCCTTTATCCCAACGGAACGATTGCATTTGTAGAAGTAAAGACCCGCTCGTCTCTTGCATTCGGTCAGCCACTAGAGGGAATTTCTCCCATAAAAATGGCTCGTCTACAACGGTTAAGTTTGGCATGGAGGGCTTGTCACTCACGGCGCTGGAGAAGTTTCCAGATTGATTGTGCTGGAGTATTGATCGATAAGGATGGTTCTCACATCATCGAATATCGAGCAAACGTCTCATGAGTCTGGGTCAAAGTTTATCTATCGCCCTCGTAGGTCTCACTGGGCATGTAGTTAATGTTGAAGTAGATATTGCAGACGGGCTTCCTGGCTACACGCTTTTGGGATTACCCGATACGGCACTTACAGAGTCTCGAGATCGCATTCGCTCAGCGCTAGTGAACAGCGGCGAAGTTTGGCCAAATAAGAAAGTAATTGTTTCGCTCTCTCCTGCATGGATGCACAAAAGTGGTTCAGGTTTTGATTTACCCATTGCAATATCGCTCTTACTAGCTTCAGGTGTAATTCCATCAGAACGAAGTTCGGAAATTGTCTATATAGGAGAACTTGCATTGGATGGGCGCATTCGAAGTGTGCGGGGAGTACTGCCATCACTTATTGCTGCATACAAAAATGGAATTCGATCCGCTGTCGTTCCGTTAGCGAATTTCGGGGAGGCTGCGTTGATGTCAGAGATGGTTGTTGTTCCAATGCCAGATATCGCAACGTTATTACATTGGCTGCGAACAGGTGAGCGCGCACAAGTACGAAAACTTGAGTTAGAAGTAGATGAGGAAGACGATTCGCTCGATTTTAGTGATGTAGCGGGTCAAGATGGCGCTCGTTTTGCTGCAGAGGTTTCTGCAGTGGGAGGACATCATCTTCTACTTATCGGACCGCCGGGAGCGGGTAAGACCATGATCGCGCAACGTTTGCCAGGTATCTTGCCACCTCTTTCACGTGAAGAATCTCTTGAAGTAACTGCTCTGCATTCAATTGCTGGTGGATTAAGTATTCGCTCGCCTTTATCGACATGTGCCCCATTTATTTCTCCCCATCACACTGCCACTCGTGTAGCAATGGTTGGCGGAGGTTCGCACCAGATCCGTCCTGGTGCATGTTCCTTGGCCCATCGTGGAGTCCTGTTCATTGACGAAGCACCCGAATGCGGAGTTGGAGTTCTAGATTCATTACGGCAACCACTTGAATCTGGCTCTATCACGATTGCAAGAAGCGTTGGAAGCGTGGCGTATCCGGCGCAATTCATTTTGATACTTGCCGCAAACCCATGTCCCTGTGGAATGTTTTCAGGTCGTGGCCGCAATTGCACATGTTCATCGCACCAAGTCAGACGGTATTTAAGCAAACTTTCAGGGCCACTCATGGATCGCATTGATTTAAGAGTAGAAGTTGAACCACTTGGCCGAGTGCAACTGATGCACGACGAACTTGGAACATCAAGTGCGCAGATAAGGCAAAGAGTCATGAATGCGCGCTCCTTTGCTACTCGAAGATTTATCAACGAGAGTTGGACGTTAAATGCTCAGATTCCAAGTCGGGCACTGCGAACTGTGTATCAGCCCGAAACTAAAGCGATGAACTTTCTTCATTCCGAATTAGATAAAGAGCACATATCGGCAAGGGGTCTCCACAAAATTATGCGGACCGCATGGAGCATCGCCGATTTATCCCAACATCCCAAGCCAACACTTGAAGATACGCAACGAGCATTTGCCCTTCGTGAAGGAGTAGGCATATGAATACTTTGCATGCAAGAGCGCTCCTCTTTTCAGCCATTGAAGGTGGAAATACGTTTTGGAATCGAGAAATTGTTACACATGGCCCAGAAGCTGTTGTTCAAAGAATTAGAGAAGGCGGATACGTCGATGGTAAAAACGAAAGAGCTGTAGCGGCGATTAAGAACAATCATCCAGAGGCGATACTGGAACTAATACAAAGAACAGGTGCTCGTTTCATTACGCCAGAGGAAACAAAGTGGCCATTGCTAATCAATGATTTAGCAACTCCACCTATCGGTCTTGTCGTTAAGGGAAATATCAGCGCTCTTTCGTATTCATCATTGGCCATAGTAGGAACTCGAAATCCAACAAACTATGGAGTTCGAATCGCAGGAGATTTTGCTGCTGGATTTGTTGATCGTGAATGGGCCGTAATTAGTGGAGGCGCATATGGAATAGATTCCTCTGCCCATAAAGGCGCACTGATTGCAGAAGGAATCACGATTGCAGTTCTGGCAACTGGCGTAGATGTTAATTACCCTGCCGGCAACGTAAGGCTATTTGCTGAAATTGCAGAAACAGGTGCTCTCATCAGTGAGGTAATGCCTGGAGTGCATGCCGTTCCTGCACGTTTTCTCACTCGCAATCGATTGATTGCTTCGCTTTCTAAAGCCACACTTGTTGTCGAAGCTGCATTTAGAAGTGGTTCCTTGCGGACGGCGCGAGACGCATCTGAATTGTTGCGCCCAGTGATGGCCATTCCCGGACCAATTACATCTCCCACCAGTGAAGGTTGCCATCGACTCATAGGTGAGCGTGTTGCTGAAATAGTTACATCGGTTGCGGATGCGATGGAGTTCGTCAGTGCGATTAGATGAGAGACTTAGCACGTGAGCGAATTTCTATCTGGTTTTGTTGCCATTGTTGGGCGACCAAATACGGGTAAGTCCACATTAATTAATGCCCTCGTAGGTAGCAAGATTGCAATTACATCTCCGCACCCCAACACCACTCGTCACGCAATTCGCGGGATCGTGCATGGACCTAATTACCAGGCCATTTTGGTAGATACTCCTGGAATTCATAAACCCAAGACTTTGTTAGGACATCGCCTAAATGCTGTTGTAGGTGAAAGCATGGATTCGGTAGATGTGATTCTTATGTGTATGCCTGCAGATGAAAGTTTTGGAACAGGCGATGATTTCATTATTTCCGAAATTGCTAAGCACCCACGAAGCAAAAAAATTGCAGTGGTTACTAAGACTGATCTAATGAATAAGGCTGAACTTGCTCAAAAGTTGATGAATATTTCTGCACTTGCAAAGGATTTCACATGGGACGAGATTGTTCCTGTCTCTGCAGTGATTCATGATCAAGTTGAGTTACTTACCGAACTCATCGGAGGCTTACTTTCTCCGGGACCCGAGTTCTACCCAAAAGATATGATCAGTGACCAAGGCCAAGAAAAATGGATTTGCGAATTGATTCGTGAAGCGGCGTTGCGAGATGCCAGACAAGAATTACCACATTCCATTACGGTCACTATTGATGAGATGTCGCAACGTGAGCAAGAGGGTGACAAACCATTTTTCGATATTCATGCAACGATACATATCGAACGTGATTCGCAACGAGGGATTTTGTTGGGACATCAAGGAGAGCGGCTTAAAGATATTGGTACTCGCGCAAGGGCGGACATCGAAAGAATTCTTGGCGCACGAGTATTTCTGGGCTTACATATTAAAGTGTCAAAAGAATGGCAAAGAGATCCTAAATTGCTTGAACGTTTAGGTTTCGGAGAAAACTAGACCTTAGACGTTTTGCGACTTGCAAGATATGAACCGTAAAGTACAAGTGGCAAACCGATGCCAATTCCGAGAGTAAATGGCTCACGCAAAACCAACACTCCAAGCAATACAGCAACAGCCGTATTGAGGTATGTAGTGAGTGAAGCGCGCGCTGGTCCAATTTCCTTGATGACGATAAAGAAAAGTATGAAGGCAAGAGCTGTACAGAAAAAACCTAACGCTATTACAGAGAGAATTGCCTTTGTTGGGACAGCTTGCGTCGGCCACTGCATAAGCGCAAACGGAGCAGTGATTAATCCCGTTATCGCCATAGCGATTCCGTTAAACGCTATCCCCGAGACGTCAGGAAGTTTGCGAGTGATCATATTTACAGCAAATGCATAGCTTGCTGAAGCAAAGATTACGAATGCAATGGCCCAAAGTGCGCTATCTCCGGTCAGGCTTTCGATCCCAACTAGTAAGAAAATACCAACAAATCCGACAATGAGTCCGATGAGGCGAGTGTGATGCCAAACAGTTTTGTCTCCATGCATTGATGCAAAAATTGATGCCCAAATTGGAACTGTCGCAATTAAAATTCCAGTCAAACCTGAAGAGATGCTGGTTTCGGCCATTGCAATCAACATTAATGGGATAAGCATTTCTGCAATTGCGTAGGGAATTATGTATTTCAAACCACGAACTGCAGACATAAAAGTTTTTTGTTTAATTGCAATAGGAATCAAAATCATTGCACCCATTGTTACCCGAATGAAAACAACCGTTGCTGGGCTGAAATCACGAACGGCAACGCGTATCAGGAGGTAGGGAGTTCCCCAAAGGATTCCGACGATGGAGAAGAGAATCCAATTCTTGCGTGACATGAAATGGCGATTTAGTTCTTGAGTAGTTCACGAATAAAGCGCGAACAATCTGTAATGGCCACGGCAGTTGTAGTGGTTACTGTTCCTAAATTGAAGAATCCATGAATCATTGTTGGGTAGTCCTTGTAGATTGTCTTAACCCCGGCACCCTTAAGAAGTGCTTCATAGGCAATGCCATCATCTTTTAGCGGATCAAATCCTGCGGTAATTACAATTGCAGGGGGCAAATCCTTGAAACTCTTGGCAATCATCGGAACTGCATAAGGGTTTGATTTGTCCTTTTCGCTGGCGAGATATTTGCCCCAGAACCATTGCATTCCCTGACGTGATAATCCATAACCAGTGGCAAACTCTTTGTAAGAGCTTGTATCAAAATCTAAACCATTACACGGATAGATAAGTAGTTGATAAGCAATTGATGGACCATTTTCGTCTCGCGCTCTGAGGGCAACGCCAGATGATAAATTGGCACCGGCACTATCGCCTCCTATGCCAATTCTTGCGGCATCAATTCCTAAATCCTTCGCATTGGCTTCAACCCACTGCAAAGTCGCAAAACAATCATCCATTGGTGTTGGGAAAGGGTGCTCCGGTGCTTTTTGGTAATTGACCGCAATGACAACACAACCAATTTCTTCGGCAAAGGCACTCAGTGTTGAATCGTAGATATCTACGAAATTCAGTACCCATCCGCCACCATGGAAATACACCAATGCTGGCAAGTTTGTATCAGCACTTGGTCGATAAATACGAATAGGAAGATCACCAGTTGGACCTGGGATAAATCGATTGGTAATCGAATGAATATCTCGCGCAGGTCCGGAAATTTGTAAAAAACGATATCGATTTGCGCGAATAACTTCTAATGGCGCTTCCCATGCTTCGGGTAGTCCAAGTGCTGCGCCAGCGTCAAGAAATTTTCGGAGTTCGGGAGCTAATGTCATAGGTGTTTTTAGCAGTTAAAGGAGGTAGGGAGCAATTCCAGTGTGATTCAATTCTAAAGCCGAGTACTCTTGAGGCATAAGCAGTTCTCTTTGTTGAATATTGGAGTACAAGCGGTGCGTATCGGGGTATTGACAGGTGGGGGAGATTGCCCAGGGCTCAATGCCGTTATCCGAGCAATTGTTCGCAAAGGTGTCAAAGAATACGGATTCGAATTTGTTGGATTTCGCGACGGCTGGAAAGGCCCTATTGAAAATCTAATAATGACTTTGGACGTTCAGGCAACTCGAGGAATTTTGCCGCGAGGTGGAACTATTCTGGGATCATCGCGAACGAACCCGTATGCAATTGCTGGTGGATCAAAAAAAGTTATTGAAAACCTTAAAGCTCTTGGAATTGATGCCCTGATTGCTATCGGAGGCGAAGATACTTTGGGAGTTGCGGCGCGACTTGCAGATGAGGGCGTCCATGTTGTGGGTGTTCCAAAGACAATTGACAATGATCTCAGCAATACCGATTACACCTTTGGCTTTGATACCGCAGTCAATATTGCTGTTGAGGCAATTGATCGATTGCACACCACCGCAGAATCTCACCATCGCGCACTTATTGTTGAAGTTATGGGAAGACATGCAGGTTGGATAGCTCTGCACTCTGGCATTGCTGGTGGCGCGGCATGCATTTTAATTCCCGAGCAAAAGTTTTCAATTGAAAAAGTATGTCAGTGGGTTGAATCTCGCTTCACAACAAATTATGCGCCGATAATTGTTGTTGCCGAGGGAGCAATGCCCATTGATGGGGAGATGGTGACAAAAGATCAAAGTTTAGATTCCTTTGGTCATGTGAAGTTATCGGGTATTGGCGAATGGCTGGCTCAAGAAATTCAAAGACGAACAGGCAAAGAAGCTCGGACTTCGGTTCTTGGTCATATTCAACGAGGCGGAACACCGACAGCTTTTGATCGTGTATTGGCTACCCGCTTTGGACTACATGCCATCACTGCCGTCCATGATGGGCAATGGGGGAGCATGGTTGCATTACATGCAACCGATATCGTGACCGTTCCACTTAAATCGGCTATCTCGAAGATTAAAACCGTTGATCCCGCCCTTTACAAGGAGGCTGAGATCTTCTTTGGCTGAGGTACTTATATATTAACCTCCGCGGTTACCGATTAACTCTCTAGGCTAGGACACTATGACAACCTTGGATACGCTCTTTGATTCCACTTTGATTGCGGCGCAACAGCCACAATGGCCGGGTGGTTCCGACGGTGCCCCGATTAAGAGCGCTGTTGCTGAATTAAAAAAACAACCGCCGTTAGTTTTTGCTGGCGAGTGTGACAATCTCAAAGCACGCATTGCTCAAGCGGCGTCAGGCCGAGGATTCTGGTTACAAGGTGGAGATTGCGCAGAAACTTTTGATGCCGCAACTGCTGATTCAATTCGCAATCGCATCAAAACAATTTTGCAGATGGCAGCGGTTTTACAATATTACTCAAGCTTGCCAGTAGTTAAAGTGGGCCGAATGGCAGGTCAATTTGCCAAGCCTCGTTCAAATGATTTTGAAACGCGCGGAGAGATCACCTTGCCTGCCTACCGTGGTGACGCGGTCAATGGTTTGGAATTCACCGAAAGATCTAGAACTCCAGATCCACAGCGCCTGCTCAAGGTTTATAACACTTCGGCATCAACCCTCAATCTTGTCCGTGCATTCACGCAGGGTGGTTTCGCCGATCTGCGCCAAGTGCATGAATGGAACAAAGGATTCATCCGCGATTCATCTGTTGGTGTTCGCTATGAGGAAATGGCAAAGGAAATTGGTCGCGCTCTAGAATTTATGAATTCAGCAGGTGTTGATCCTGAAGCATTTAAACGAGTTGAATTCTTCTCAAGTCACGAAGCCCTCATTATGGAATATGAAAAGGCTCTCACTCGTATAGATTCACGTACACAACTTCCGTACGACGTTTCTGCACATTTTATTTGGATAGGCGAACGTACAAGACAGCTCGATGGTGCTCATGTTGATTTCGCCTCAAAGGTTCGCAACCCAATCGGTGTGAAGCTTGGACCAAAGTCCACCGTTTCTGATGCGTTAGCGCTTATTGATAAGTTAGATCCAGATCGCGAACCAGGCCGTCTAACATTTATTACTC
>CAFBJH010000019.1_pt1 | contig 17320 bp, 16 predicted proteins | sample 7267991 | NCBI WGS metagenome assembly CAFBJH01 (sample SAMEA6814022, study PRJEB35770) | freshwater metagenome | biome: Freshwater; feature: Freshwater reservoir; material: water | place: Czech Republic | collected 2016-04-20 | depth 30m m | reverse complement strand
TGCAATGTTGACGATGGATGAATCCAGAACGACCATTAATTGCGCAATGGCGATTACCCCGAGGATGCGCCAGCGATTTGGGTCGAGTCCTGGAATGGCTACTGATTTTGGCACGCGTTTATCCTCTTTCGTTTCGATTGGGCTGGGATATATCTCGAGAATCTCGAATAGTGGGAGTTTACCCAGGCGTGGAGACAAGCGCCTGTTGAACGCCTTACGATTACCCCATGAGCACAATGAAGCCACGATCTGGACTTGTTACCGATGGAATGGAACGTGCGCCTGCGCGTGGAATGTTGCGCGCGGTGGGAATGGGCGATGAGGATTGGGTTAAACCACAAATCGGCATTGTGTCTTCGTGGAATGAAATTACTCCCTGCAATTTATCCCTTGCTCGCTTGGCAACGGCTTCTAAACAAGGCGTTATAGATGCTGGTGGATTTCCGATGCAGTTTGGAACCATCTCTGTCTCCGATGGAATTTCCATGGGCCATGAAGGAATGCACTTTTCATTAGTTTCTCGCGAAGTAATTGCAGACTCTGTCGAAACAGTTATGCAAGCAGAACGCTTTGATGGCATGGTCACATTTGCAGGGTGCGATAAATCATTGCCTGGAATGATGATGGCAGCAGCACGTATCGATGTTGCAAGTGTCTTTGTTTATGCAGGTTCGATTATGCCGGGCAATGTCGATGGTAAAGATGTCACGATTATTGATGCATTTGAAGCAGTAGGCGCATGTGCCCGCGGATTAATTTCACAAGAACAAGTAGATAAAATTGAGCGCGCGATTTGCCCCGGCGAAGGTGCATGTGGCGGTATGTATACAGCCAACACGATGGCAACTGTGGGGGAAGCAATTGGGCTTTCACTTCCAGGTTCGGCTGCACCTCCTGCAATTGATCGTCGCCGCGATGCATATTCTGTTAAATCAGGAGCAGCGGTTGTAGAACTGATTCGCCAAGGAATTACTACACGAGATATTTTGACCAAACGTGCATTTGAAAATGCCATTACTGCGGTCATGGCGCTGGGTGGTTCCACTAATGCCGTCCTGCACTTATTGGCTATTGCTCACGAAGCACGAGTGGATTTAACGCTCGATGATTTTCACCGTATCGGTTCGAAGGTGCCATTGCTTGGAGATCTCAAACCATTTGGTCGCTATGTCATGAGCGATATGGATAAAGTCGGCGGTATTCCTGTTGTACTTAAAGCGTTGCTCGATGCAGGTTTATTACACGGAGATTGCCTCACCGTTACTGGAAAGACAATGGCAGAGAACTTGGCTGAAATTGCACCCCCTGATCCAGATGGAGAAATTTTGCATGCAACTTCTAAGCCGCTCTCACTGGGTGGTGGATTAACAATTTTGGGTGGTTCCCTTGCACCAGATGGCGGAGTAACTAAAACTGCCGGGATTGGTGTTGAAGTTTTTGAAGGACCAGCACGAGTTTTTGAACGCGAACAACAGGCAATGGATGCACTCACTGATGGAAGAATTCAAGCCGGAGATGTGGTTGTCATTCGTTACGAAGGACCAAAGGGTGGTCCTGGAATGCGCGAAATGTTGATGATTACTGGCGCCATTAAAGGTGCTGGTCTTGGAAAATCCGTTTTACTTTTAACAGATGGACGTTTCTCTGGTGGCACCACTGGTTTATGTGTGGGCCACATCGCACCTGAGGCAAGTGAAGGCGGACCGATTGCATTTGTGCGCGAAGGAGATCGCATTCGTATTAATACAGTGGAGCGCACTTTGGACCTACTTGTCGACGAATCCGAATTAGCAAAGCGTCGAGTTGGATTCACCCCCTTGCCACATAAATACACACGAGGTGTTTTGGCCAAGTACGCAAAGCTGGTCGGATCTGCCTCTAAAGGTGCGGTCTGCGACTAAACCTTCTAGGGGCTGTACCTGCCCAAATTATGAGATTGCAATCTCAGGGGTTGACGGTTTTACGCTTACATTGGACAATAGAGCCATGAAGTCATCAGTAGTGATTCACGAGCGCGCGATCTAGCACTATCAGATCACGCGCCGCCCTCAGTTTCCACTGAGGGTTTTTGCATTAGATGGCCCAGTTACACATTTGCTAATAGTAAGGAAGGAGCAAGACATGAGCGCAGAGATCACTGGCGCGAGTTCTTTAGTGAAATCACTAGAGGCTGCCGGCGTTGATGTCATGTTCGGAATTCCTGGTGGAGCAATTTTGCCGGCGTACGACCCTATTTATGATTCAAAGATTCGCCATATCTTGGTTCGGCACGAACAAGGCGCTGGCCATGCTGCAACAGGCTACGCCCAAGCAACAGGGCGCACCGGAGTATGTATCGCAACATCAGGCCCAGGTGCTACCAACTTGGTTACACCTCTTGCCGATGCACAAATGGATTCCGTTCCAATCGTTGCCATTACTGGTCAGGTTCCATCCAACGCGATCGGAACTGACGCGTTCCAAGAAGCAGACATCCGTGGCGTAACGATGCCTATTACGAAACATAATTTCCTTATTACTGACCCAAAAGACATTCCACGTGCAATTGCAGAAGCTTTCCATATTGCAAGTACGGGTCGCCCTGGTCCAGTTTTGGTCGATATTGCAAAAGATGCTCTGCAAAAGATGACAACTTTTAACTACCCAAAAAACATTCAGCTCGCTGGATACAAACCACAGGTAGAGCCAGATGCGCAGAATATTCGAGATGCTGCTGCTCTGATTGCTCAGTCTTCAAAGCCTGTTCTCTATGTCGGTGGTGGAGTAATTAAATCCAATGCTGCAAAGGAATTGATGCAACTTGCAGAACTCACTGGCGCACCTGTTGTAACAACACTGATGGCACTTGGCGCTTTTCCAGATAGTCACCCGCAACACCTCGGAATGCCAGGAATGCATGGAAGTGTTGCTGCAGTTACAGCGCTCCAAAAAGCGGATCTGCTCATCACTCTTGGCGCTCGCTTTGACGATCGCGTAACAGGAAAACTTTCTAGCTTTGCAATGAATGCCAAGGTTATTCATGCAGATATTGATCCTGCAGAAATTGGCAAAAATCGCTTCGCAGACGTTGCCGTTGTTGGAGATGTCGGCCGCACCATGAAAGCGCTGATTCCAGCCCTTCAAAGCGAGTTCAAAAAGAGTAAGCCTGATTTAGCGCCGTGGTGGAAACAAATGAGTTCTTTGCGAGCCACTTATCCAGTCGGATACAACCACCCAGAAGATGGCACTGTTTCTCCGCAATATGTCATTGAAAGAATTGGCGCAATTTCTGGACCAGATTCAATTTATGTTGCAGGAGTTGGGCAACATCAAATGTGGGCATCCCAATTTGTTAAATATGAAAAGCCACGCACGTGGTTGAACTCTGGCGGATTAGGAACTATGGGTTACGCAGTTCCTGCTGCAATGGGTGCAAAAGTTGGAATGCCTGGAACAACCGTTTGGGCCATTGATGGAGACGGTTGTTTCCAGATGACCAACCAAGAATTGGTTACCTGTGCTCTTAACAACATTCCGATTAAAGTTGCAATTATCAATAACGAAAGTCTTGGCATGGTTCGCCAATGGCAAACAATGTTCTATGACTCTCGTTATTCAAATACATCACTTGAGTCAAAGCGCATTCCAGATTTCGTAAAACTTGCAGATGCCATGGGATGCGCCGGACTTCGATGCGATAAAACTGAAGACGTTGATGCAGTAATCAAAGAAGCGATGTCGATTAACGATCAACCAGTAGTTGTCGACTTCAGTGTTTTCCGCGATGCCATGGTTTGGCCAATGGTCGCTGCCGGAACATCAAATGATGAAATCATGATCGCGCGCGGACTAGCGCCCGATTGGGATTCACAGGAGTTGTAATGAGCCAACACACCCTCGCTGTTCTTGTTGAAAACTCACCAGGTGTATTGGCGCGCGTCGCCTCACTTTTCGCGCGCCGTGGTTACAACATTGATTCTCTCGCTGTGGGTCCAACAGAGAACTCCGAAATCTCACGAATAACGATCGTGCTTAATCTCCAAGGCCACGCACTTGATCAAGTGATGGCACAGTTGTACAAACTCGTAAACGTGATTGCAATTTCTGAAATGCCTGCGATATCTACAGTGCATCGCGAACTCTTGATGCTCAAGATTGCGGGAAGCAAGCAAAATTCCGAAGTCTTTGATGTGGTCAAGAAATTTGGTGCTGCTGTTGTTGATGAAACCGACGGGATGCTGACCATCGAGGCAACGGGGGAGTCGAGCCATATCCAAGCATTGCTGTTGGCTTTAACACCTTTTGGCATCAAAGAGCTCGTGCAGTCGGGCTTAATTGCTCTTGAGCGTGGCACGGCTGCTCTTTCAGACCGTACCCTTAGCGCCCAAGGAATTTCTACGACCCATGTAATAGATGTACAAGGCGATTACCAAAACTAAGCAAGAAACTACACAAAGGAGAAGAACGTGGCAACGATGTATCACGAAGAGGATGCTGACCTATCCATTATTCAAGCTCGAAAGGTTGCTGTCATTGGATACGGCTCGCAGGGTCACGCACATGCGTTGAGTCTTCGTGATAGCGGTGTTGATGTTCGCGTTGGTTTAGCCGAAGGTTCAAAATCTCGCGCTAAAGCCGAAGCTGAAGGTTTACGAGTTGTTTCAGTTGCAGAAGCCGTTAAGGAAGCAACTGTCATTATGATTTTGGCGCCGGACCCAGTTCAGCGTCACATCTACCAAGAATCAATTTTGCCAAACCTAAAAGATGGCGATGCAATTTTCTTCGGTCACGGATTCAATATTCGCTACGGATATATCAAGCCAGGTGCAAATGTTGATGTTTGCATGGTTGCACCTAAGGGTCCAGGACACTTGGTACGTCGTGAGTTTTCTGCAGGTCGTGGCGTTCCTGTAATTGTTGCTGTTGAGCAAGATGCAACTGGAAAAGCCTGGCCACTCACACTTTCTTATGCAAAGGCAATTGGCGGATTGCGCGCTGGCGGAATCTTGACAACTTTCACAGAAGAAACTGAAACTGATCTATTTGGTGAGCAATCAGTTCTTTGCGGTGGAGCAGCTCAATTGGTTATGTACGGCTTTGAAGTGTTGACTGAAGCTGGTTACCAGCCAGAAGTTGCTTACTTTGAATGCTTGCACGAACTCAAGCTCATCGTTGACTTGATGTACGAAGGTGGAATTGCAAAGCAACGTTGGTCCGTTTCTGACACAGCAGAGTACGGCGATTATGTTTCTGGCCCACGCGTTATTGATCCACGCGTTAAGGAAAATATGAAGGCAGTTCTTGCTGATGTTCAAAGTGGAGCCTTTGCTAAGCGCTTCATCGACGACCAAGATGCAGGAGCGCCTGAATTCAAGGCTTTCCGTGCAAAGGGCGAGACACACCCAATTGAGGCTGTTGGTCGCAACCTTCGCAAGATGATGTCATGGGTAAAAGATTCAAAGGATGATTACAAGGAAGGTACAGCTGCGCGTGGCTAAACCTGTCGTACTTATTGCTGAGGAACTCAGCCCGGCAACGCTTGAAGCGCTCGGTCCAGATTTCGAAGTCCGTCATTGCGACGGAGCAAATCGTACTGAACTCTTACAAGCACTTGCCCTCGGTGTAGATGCTGTCTTGATTCGCTCTGCGACAAAGATGGACGCCGAAGCAATAGGTGCGGCAAAAGGTTTGAAAGTTATTGCACGTGCTGGTGTGGGGCTAGACAATGTCGAGATTCCTGCAGCAACTGCTGCAGGAGTAATGGTTGTTAATGCGCCAACATCAAACATTGTTAGCGCTGCAGAACTTGCAATTTCTTTGTTACTGGCGTCGGCACGATTTATTTCTCCAGCACACGAAGCTCTTCGCAATGGCAAATGGGCACGTTCCAAATACACAGGTGCTGAACTATTTGAAAAAACTCTTGGCATCGTCGGTTTTGGTCGAATTGGTCAACTCGTTGCACATCGCATGCAGGCATTTGGCATGGATGTCATTGCCTATGATCCATATTTGCAACCTGCACGTGCAGCTCAACTTGGCGTTCGCTTAGTCGAGCTAGATGAACTTCTTAAGATCAGTGATTTCATCACCATTCATTTACCTAAAACTAAAGAGACTGCAAATCTCATTGGCGTAGAGGCGTTGAAGAAAGTAAAACCTGCAGTTCGCATTATCAACGCAGCTCGTGGTGGCGTGCTTGATGAAAGCGCACTTTACGATGCAATCAAAGAAGGACGTGTTGCAGGTGCAGGCCTGGATGTATTCTCGACAGAGCCTTGCACTGATTCACCACTATTTACTTTGGACCAAGTTGTTGCGACCCCACATTTGGGTGCATCAACGGATGAAGCACAAGAGCGCGCAGGAATCGCAGTTGCAGTTTCTGTACGAAAGGCTCTCGCTGGCGAATTAGTTCCAGACGCGGTCAACGTTAAAGGTGGTCTTATTCACGAAGATGTACGCCCAGCATTGGCTCTTGTTGAAAAACTTGCAGGCGTTCTAGCTGGATTAGCTGGTGAAGTTCCTGTCAGTATTGAAGTGGAAGTACACGGAGAAATTGCCGAACATGACTGCTCTGTACTTGCAACCAGCGCACTTCGTGGCGCACTTGCTATTTCTGGCGCAGAAGATGTTACCTACGTAAACGCACCAAGCCTTGCACATGAGCGAGGCTTGAGTTCAACGGTAGTCACTGATCCCATTTCCCCAGATCACCGAAACGTTGTAACACTTAATGCCGCACTTTCGACTGGTATCAAGATTTCGATTAGTGGAACGTTGATGGGAATTCGCCAAGTACAAAAAATTGTTGCCATCGATTCTTATGATCTTGATTTAGTACCCACAGATAATCTTCTCTTCTTGCGTTATGCCGACCGTCCGGGTGTAGTTGGAACAGTTGGAAATGCACTTGGAAAAGCACAGATCAATATTGCCGGTATGCAGGTTGCTCGCGACCATGCAGGGGGAGCCGCGTTGATGGTCATTACCGTTGACTCGCCCGTTCCAGCAGAAGTACTTAGCTCACTTGCAGAACAGACAGGTGCCGATTTGGCACGTTCGGTTAACTTAGGCGGATAGGGATCTACATGTCAGAGAAAACAATCAAACTCGGAGTTATTGCTGGCGACGGAATCGGACCAGAAGTTATTGCTGAAGGTCTAAAGGTTCTCGATATTGTTGCCAAAAAATATGGAGCTAACTTCGTTAAAACTCCTTTTGATCTAGGAGCTAAGCAATGGCATCGCACAGGCGAGGTATTACCTGAGGCAGTAAAGTCTGAATTAGCCAAGAGCGATGTACTTTTACTTGGCGCAGTTGGAGACCCAAGTGTTCCTAGCGGAATTCTCGAGCGCGGATTGCTTTTGAAGTTGCGTTTCATTTTTGATCAGTATGTGAACTTGCGTCCAGGTCGTCTCTACCCAGGTGTTAAGTCACCATTAGCCGACATAGATTCACTTGATTTTCTTGTTATCCGCGAAGGTACCGAAGGCCCATATGCAGGCGCTGGCGGAATCTTGGCCGAGGGCACCGATGCTGAAATCGCAACGGATGTAAGCATTAATACCCGTCGTGGAGCTGAGCGCACAATTCGTGATGCATTCGATCGCGCAATGTTGCGCCCACGTAAGAAGGTCACGCTTGTTCACAAAAACAACGTACTTACCTTCTCTGGTTCCCTATGGACTCGCACCTTCGAAAAGGTTGCAAAAGATTACCCTTCCATTGAAACTGACTATCTACATGTTGACGCAGCTGCGATGTTTTTCGTCAATAACCCTGGCCGCTTCGATGTTGTTGTAACTGACAATCTTTTCGGAGACATCATCACAGACATCTCTGCAGCAATTTGCGGTGGAATTGGACTTGCAGCGTCAGGAAATATCAACCCAACTCGTAAGTTCCCGTCAATGTTTGAGCCAGTACATGGTTCTGCTCCAGACATTGCTGGTAAAGGAATTGCAGATCCAACAGCAACAATTCTTTCAATCGGCATGATGTTTGACCATTTGGGTTATCCAGAAGCTGCTAAAGAAATCGAAAGTGCAGTTGCTAAAGACCTTCTTAACCGCGGGACTGCCAAGCGTTCGACCATTGAAATTGGCGATGCAATTGCTGGAACTTTGAAAGGTTAATCATGTCCGTCAAACTCACTCCTTCTTCGCACGCAGTTGAGGAAAAGGAGCGCGCCGAAAAAGTTGCTAACCCTGGATTTGGTAAGTACTACACCGATCACATGGTTGTTGCGGAATGGACTGAGGCTGACGGTTGGGGACAAGCAGAGTTAAAAGCATATGCACCAATTTCTTTAGATCCAGCCGCAATGGTTTTCCATTATGGACAAGAAATATTTGAGGGCCTTAAGGCTTATCGCCAACCCGATGGATCTATTGCGCTCTTTAGACCAGAAGCCAATGCGGCCCGGTTTGCACGAAGCGCACATCGCATTGCGTTGCCAGAAATGCCAGAGCAGTTATTTCTTGACACCGTGCTTGCACTTGTAAAGCAAGATGGTGGCTGGGTTCCGGACAAGATTGGTGAATCTCTCTACCTTCGACCTTTTATGTTTGCTACTGAAGTTGGCCTAGGTGTTCGACCTTCCAATCGCGCTCTCTATATGCTGATTGCAACGCCTGCAGCCGCGTATTTCAATCCGGCAAATGCAGTGACCGTATGGATTTCAACAGAATATGTGCGTGCTGCACAAGGTGGAACAGGTGAAGCAAAGTGCGGTGGCAACTATGCAGCATCTCTCATCGCACAAAAAGCTGCAGCCAAAGAAGGTTGCGATCAAGTTGTATGGATTGATGCAAAAGAGCGCAAGTGGGTAGAAGAGATGGGCGGAATGAACCTGTACTTCGTTAAAGGCTCAGGAAGCGACGTCACCGTTGTAACTCCAAAACTAACCGGCACGTTATTGCCCGGAATCACTCGTGATTCTATTTTGAGTGTTGCCACCGATCTTGGTTACAAAGTCGAAGAAACAATGATTAGCGTCGATGATTGGAAGAACGGCGTTCAAAGTGGCGAGATCTCCGAAATTTTTGCGTGCGGTACTGCAGCTGTCGTATCACCGGTCGGAATGGCAAAAAGCGCCATGGGCACATGGGTAACAGGAGACGGAAAACCTGGTCCTATTACCATGAAAATTCGCGAAACACTTCTTGGTATCCAGCACGGCACGATTGCCGATTCACATAACTGGATGAAGAAAGTTCTCTAATGACTGTCTCGGATGCTTTTCACATCTATGACACCACCTTGCGGGATGGCGCGCAACAAGAAGGTTTAAATCTTTCTGTTCATGACAAATTGATTATCGCTCGTCACTTAGACGATTTAGGTGTTGGTTTTATTGAAGGTGGCTGGCCAGGAGCTAACCCAAAAGACACGGAATTCTTTACACGAGCGCGTACCGAACTTAAATTAAAGCATGCAACTTTTGTCGCCTTTGGTGCTACTCGCAGACCAGGTGTCAAGGCAGCCGACGACGAACTCTTTGGTGCTCTTCGTGATTCTGGGGCACCTGCTGTAACAGTTGTTGCAAAAGCCTATGACCGTCATGTAGATCTGGCTCTGCGCACAACACTTGATGAAAACTTGGCGATGATTGCTGATTCAATTAAACATTTGCGGGCGGAAGGCCAGAGAGTATTTCTTGATGCAGAGCATTTCTTTGACGGATATCGCTCAAATCGCGCTTATGCACTTGAAGTTGTTCGAGTTGCGGCAGAGGCCGGCGCCGATGTGATTGCACTGTGCGATACCAATGGTGGAATGTTGCCTGACGAACTTTCACAAGTAGTGCATGATGTTTTAGGTGCAAGTTCAGCAAGGCTTGGAATTCACTGCCACAATGACACCGGATGTGCTGTTGCAAACTCAATGGCGGCAATCGCAGCAGGTGCCACTCACGTGCAAGGAACTCTCAACGGCTATGGAGAGCGCACAGGAAATGCCGACCTTGTAACAATTATTGCTAACTTACAATTAAAGAAAAACCAACAAGTATTGCCAGATGGTTTACTTCCTGAAGCTTTCCGTATTGCGCATGCCGTTGCAGAAGTAACTAACGTTGCACCGAGTGCGCGCCAACCCTATGTTGGAGTTTCAGCATTTGCCCATAAGGCAGGACTCCATGCAAGTGCAATCAAAGTTGATCCCTCCCTCTATCAGCATGAAGATCCAGCATCTGTTGGTAACGATATGCGGATGCTGGTTTCAGATATGGCAGGCCGTGCATCTGTTGAATTGAAATCTGCTGAGTTGGGTGTTGATTTAGGGGGAGACCGCGCACTCATCGGGCGGGTTGTAGATCGCGTTAAAGAGATGGAATCACGCGGATTCACTTTCGAAGCAGCAGATGCCACATTTGAATTATTACTTCGCGAAGAAATGACGGGAAAGCGTCCTCGCTTTTTCACGATCGAACATTGGCTAACAACAGTTGAGCGTTCGGCTGATCAAAGCATTACTACTAAAGCTGAAGTCACAATCATCGCGCAAGGTAAGAAGATTTCCTGCAATGGTGAAGGAAACGGTCCAGTGAACGCATTTGATAATGCACTTCGTTCAGGGCTTAAGCAGTTCTATCCTGAGTTAGAGATTCTCGAACTTACCGACTATAAAGTTCGTATTCTCGAAGGTCGTTTAGGTACTGGCGCTGTTACTCGCGTACTTGTTGAAACCAGTGACGGGGATGGCGAGTGGAGCACTATTGGCGTGCACGAAAACGTTATTGCCGCCTCTGCCATGGCTCTAGAAGATGCCTTAACCTTTGGCCTCATTCGCCAGGGCAGGACCTCCGAGTAACCTAGGTGCATGTCAATCTCTGAATTCGCAGAAGTTATTGACGCATTTGAAATTAATCTACGCACTGAACGCCACTTATCTGAACACACAATTCGTGCATACCTTGGAGATCTTGAAAGCCTGAGCGCTCACTTAACTGCACTTGGTATTGACGATATTTCCCGGCTGGAGCTATCACATATCCGTTCCTGGCTTGCAAACATGCAAGTAAAAGGCGGTGCGCGTACTTCGTTATCGCGCAGGGCAGTATCCATTCGACTATTTACCAAATGGGCACATAAGAAAGGTTTGACACCAACTGATGCAGGAATGCAATTAGTTACGCCAAAACCACATCGAACGCTTCCAGAGGTTTTAGATATTCCCAGCGCAACTCTTGCAATGGATGCACTTGCATTGAGAGTGGGAGAGGAAGAAGATTCACCAAAATCGTTGCGAGATTGCGCGATGGTGGAAGTACTTTATGCAAGTGGTGCACGAGTAAGCGAACTCTGTGGTTTAGATTTTGAATCGATTGATTATGAGCGCCAAACTATTCGTGTTCTGGGAAAAGGAAATAAGGAACGCACAATCCCATTGGGCAATCCAGCAATGAAAGCGTTGAAAGCATGGATTAAGGACGGTCGCCCAATGTTGGCCACAGATGCATCAGCTAACGCAGTTTTCTTAGGTACCCGCGGGAAAAGGATTGATCAGCGCACCGTCCGCACTGTTGTATATGAGGCTTTATCGGCTCTGGAAGGTTATGAGCGAATGGGGCCGCATGCGCTGAGACATTCAGCCGCAACGCATTTACTTGAGGGTGGCGCGGATTTGCGTACCGTTCAAGAAATATTGGGGCATGCCTCACTCGCAACGACTCAGATCTATACGCATGTTTCAACTCAGCGCCTACAACAAGCCTTTAAACAGGCTCATCCACGCGCTTAGTTCGTACTCAAACCGTGGATTTTGCCCCACATTTCCTCAGGTAGGATTTGCCCTGCACCACAACCCATGTAAAAGTGAGATTGCGGTGACTTCACGCACTGAGCAAGAGCCATTTCGGTCCAGGCAACTGGTCGGCGTTTCAGTGCTAGAGGGCCAACAAATGTTGGTCCATTAACCGAGAGCTGACTTTGCAAGAAGTTGGCAAGAAGGAGTGTGCCGCCATGGCGGTTGTAACAATGCGAGAACTTCTCGACAGCGGAGTCCACTTTGGACATCAGACTCGTCGATGGAATCCAAAAATGAAGCGCTTTATTTTTGCAGAGCGCAACGGTATTTATATTATCGATATCCAACAATCACTTGGCCTTATTGATAGCGCCTATGAGTTTGTTAAAGATGTTGTCGCCAAAGGTGGACACGTCTTGTTCGTCGGAACTAAGAAGCAAGCACAAGAGCCAATCATTCAACAATCAGCACGAGTAGGCATGCCTTACGTGACTGAGCGCTGGCTCGGTGGAATGCTCACAAACTTCCCAACTGTGTACAAGCGTATTCAGCGCCTTAAAGAACTTGAAGCGTTGGAAAATGCCAATGACCAGTTGTTAACAAAGAAGGAACTTCTTGTACTTCGCCGCGAACGCGAAAAACTAAACAAGAACCTTAACGGAATTCGTAACATGACAAAGTTGCCAAGCGCAATCTGGGTTGTGGATACAAAGAAAGAGCACTTAGCAGTTGCTGAAGCCAAGAAGCTCGGCATTCCTGTTATCGCTATTTTGGATACAAACTGCGATCCAGACGAAGTTGATTTCAAGATTCCTGGTAATGATGATGCGATTCGCTCAATCGGATTACTTACTCGAGTCATCACTGATGCAATTGCAGCTGGGCTTCAAGCACGCGCTGCAAACGTTAAAGAAGAAGTAAAGCCAGTAGAGAACGTTGTCGCAGCCGGTGAGCCACTTGCCGATTGGGAGAAGGAAATTCTCGACGGAACTGCTCCAGCTACACCTGCAGTGGAGGCATAAGTTGAAGTATTCGGCAGAAGATGTAAAAAAGCTCCGCGAAGCAACCGCAGCAGGAATGCTCGATTGCAAAAAAGCTCTCGATGAAGCAGAAGGTGATTTCGACAAAGCAGTTGAAATCATTCGCGTTAAAGGTTTAAAGGGCGTCACCAAGCGTGAAGGCCGTACAACTTCTAACGGTCTTGTCATTGCAAAGGTTCAAGACGACCTAGGTGTCATGCTCGAGCTCAATTGTGAGACTGATTTCGTTGCAAAGGGTGAGCGCTTTCAGGCTCTCGCCGACGAACTTCTCGAGCATTTGATGAAGGCAAAGCTTTCTGATGTAGATGCTTTCTTAGCTTCGGAAATTAAGCCTGGACGTAAAGTGCAAGATGCAATCGATGAAGGAAATGCAACACTTGGTGAAAAAATTGAAGTTCGCCGTGTTGCAGTTCTTGACGGATCACCTGTTGGTATTTATCTTCACCGCACAAGCCCAGATCTTCCACCACAAGTAGGAGTTCTCGTCCAAATCACTAAGGACGCACTTGGCGTTGGAAAAGATATCGCCCAACACATCGCAGCGTTTGCACCATCGTATGTACACCGCGATGACGTTCCTGCCGATGTCATTGAAAATGAGCGTCGTGTTGCAGAAGAGACCGCTCGTAACGAGGGCAAGCCAGAGGCTTCCCTTGCCAAAATTGTAGAAGGTCGCGTAACTGGATTCGTTAAGGAAGTGAGCTTGATAGAGCAAGCTTTCGCAAAGGATGCCAAGAAAACTGTTAAGCAGATTCTCGATGAAGCCGATAGCGTCGTAAAGGCGTTTCATCGCTTCCGCGTGGGTCAGTAAAACATTCAAAAAGAGCCCCTAAACTCTTAGTAGAAAGCGAAAGGAGCACTCGTGCCCGGCAGTAGAGGTAAGTACGGGAGAGTGCTCCTTAAACTTTCTGGAGAAGTTTTCGGTGGCGAAAAAGGAATCGGTGTGGATCCCGATGTCGTTCAAGATGTTGCAGAACAAATCGCAGATGTTGCCCGGACAGGTGTTCAAGTCGCCGTAGTTGTTGGCGGAGGTAATTACTTCCGTGGTGCAGAGCTACAGCAATTAGGCATGGATAGAGCTCGCGCAGATTACATGGGCATGCTCGGCACCGTAATGAATTGCTTAGCCCTTCAAGATTTTCTAGAAAAACTCAATGTAGATACTCGCGTACAAACTGCGATCACCATGGGCCAAGTTGCCGAGCCATACATCCCGCGTCGCGCAATCCGACATCTCGAAAAGGGAAGAGTTGTAATTTTCGGAGCTGGTGCGGGAATGCCTTTTTTCACAACCGATACAGTCGCTGCGCAACGCGCACTTGAGATTGGTTCAGAAGCGCTCTTGCTCGCAAAGAGTGGGGTCGATGGTGTCTACTCAGCAGATCCAAAGAAAGATTCTAAAGCGGTCAAATATGACACGATTTCTTACGATGAAGTTTTGTCTAAATCACTTGCAGTGGCCGATGCTGCAGCATTTAGCCTTTGTCGAGAAAACAATTTACCAATTGTAGTTTTTGACCTCATGGTAAAAGGAAATATTGGACGTGCAGTGCGTGGCGAAGTTATCGGAACACTCGTTGCCTAATTTGGCATTTCAACTCAATAGTTTAAGGAGCACCAAGTGAGCGATGTAGCAGGCACCCTCAAGGATGCAACAACGAAGATGGACAAAGCGTTAGAGGTTGCGAAAGAAGATTTTGCCAGCATCCGTACCGGCCGTGCGCACCCATCACTATTCAATAAAGTAATGGTTGATTACTACGGAACTTTCACGCCACTTTCGCAATTGGCTTCGATTCAAGTTCCAGAAGCAAGAATGGCTCTTGTTTCACCTTTTGATAAAGGGGCTATGGCTTCGATCGAAAAGGCAATTCGTGAGTCAGATCTCGGTGTAAACCCCGGCAATGATGGCGTTGTTATCCGCGTCAATTTTCCTCAACTTACCGAAGAGAGACGCAAGGAATACATCAAAGTAGTTCGCACCAAAGCAGAGGATGCCAAGATTTCGCTGCGCAATATTCGTCGTCATGCAAAAGAGACGATGGAAAAGTTGGAAAAAGATGGAGACATTGGCAAGGACGACTTAACTCGTGGTGAAAAGGATTTAGAGAAGTTAACCGGAGATCATGTTTCAAAAATTGATGATCTTTTGAAGCACAAGGAGGTCGAACTTCTCGAAGTTTGAGAGTTCTTGACTGCGTTATGGATGACTTTCACACTATTAACGAAGAGATTAATCGTCGGGCTGGGCGTAAGTTCTTTCCTTCTGTTGTTGTAGGCCTATCTCTCGTTGCACTTGTCTGGTTCGCACTTGCCTTTCGGAGAGAAGTTTTTGCGGTTTTAGTTGCCATCGCAGTTTGTTTGGGTGTTCGAGAAATAGCTCGCGCCTTCGGCACTGTTGGAATCTTTATCTCATCGCGGGCGCTTATGTTGGCTACGTGCGGATTAACTATTGCGACCTGGAGAGGCGGAGTTGCTGCACTAGCAGTTGCTTCAGCAATCTTTTTCCCGATGCTATTAGTTGATTTATTGCGCCGTGGTCCCGAAGGATTTGTAAAGAGCGCCACGGCAACAACTCTTTCTCTCATCTACCTGCCGTTCCTTGCAGGATTTGTCATTCTTCTTGCTCGTCCTCATGATGGTTTGCACCGAGTAATGACTTTCGTCATTCTCGTAGGGTGTAATGACACTTTTGGATATTTAGTCGGAGTTCTTATCGGGCGCCACCCATTAGTTCCCAAAATTAGTCCTAAAAAAACCTGGGAAGGCTTGGCCGGTTCACTGGTCTTTACAATTGCCGGAGGAGCCCTTTCTTTCCATTATCTACTTCACATTCATTGGTGGTTGGGTGCGTTAGCCGGAATTATGATTGTTTTTACTGCTACTAGTGGCGATCTCATTGAGAGCGCAATGAAACGTGATTTTTCACTTAAGGATATGGGAACACTTTTACCTGGACACGGGGGAGCCCTCGATCGCCTTGATTCCGTTCTCTTATCGGCACCTGCTATGTGGCTAGCACTTGAACTTGTTAAGCGTTACTTATGACGCGCGCTGATAAGCCAACAGAACTTAACTTAGTTTTTGACGAACCTATTCAAAAGAAGAAACCACCACGCCATCTGGCTGATTTCTCACCTGAAGAACGCCGAGCATTCGCAAAAGAATTAGGACTTCCTGGTTTTCGCGCGAATCAAGTAGCTAATCATTACTTCACCCATCTTTCTACAGACCCACAAACATGGAGTGATATCCCAGCCGATAAACGTCAAGAGTTCGCGGATACATTCACCCCTAAACTTATTGAGATTGTTCGTTCCGTAACGTGCGACGCTGGCATGACACGTAAAGACTTATGGCGTTTGCATGACGGTGTCTTAGTTGAAAGCGTTCTCATGCGTTATACCGATCGCACAACTGTCTGCATTTCATCGCAAGCTGGCTGTGGAATGAACTGTCCATTTTGCGCTACTGGGCAAGCCGGGCTTACTCGAAATCTCACTGCGGGTGAAATAACCGAACAGATTGTTGCAGCTGCAAGAGCTTGCGCTTCTGGTGAATTGCCAGGCGGGCCAACTCGCTTATCAAACATCGTATTTATGGGCATGGGTGAACCAATGGCCAATTACAACGCGGTCATGCGCACCCTTCGCAATATCACCGATCCATTTCCAGATGGCTTAGGGATCAGTGCACGCTCGGTAACAGTTTCTACAGTTGGTTTAGTAAATGGAATAGAAAAACTGATGGCCGAAGGGTTACCTGTTACATTGGCCGTTTCACTTCACACGCCAGATGATGAACTTCGTGACACCCTTGTTCCTATTAATTCACGTTGGAAAGTAAAAGAAGTTCTCGCGGCAGCAGATGCCTATGCGCAAGAAACCGGGCGACGTTACTCCATTGAATATGCGCTCATTCGCGACATCAATGACCAAACATGGCGAGCTGATTTACTAGGTAGGTTACTCAAGAATCGCAATGCACACGTCAATTTAATTCCCCTTAATCCAACTCCAGGTTCAAAATGGACAGCCTCTCGTCGTGAAGATGAAGCAGAGTTTTTGCGAATCTTAGAAAGTTATGGAGTTCCAACGACTGTTCGCGATACTCGTGGTCGTGAGATAGATGGTGCCTGTGGTCAACTTGCAGCTTCGGAAACACAATAAAAGTACCTCACAACGAAAAGGAGTAGTAATGATTCTAGAAATAGCGTCAGTTGAGATCCAAAGTGATAAGCATGCCGAATTCGAGGTTGCTATTAAGCGAGCAGTAGACACCATCTTGGTTAAGGCAAAGGGATTCATTAGTTTTGAACTTCAGCATGGCATTGAAAAAGCGGACAGAATCACACTATTGATTCGCTGGGAAACTCTGGATGATCACATGGTTGCATTTAGACAATCAGATCAATACACAAGGTGGCGAGAGATCATCGAGCCTTACTTTGCCAGCACTCCACAAGTAGATCACTGGAATCAGATTTTTACTGCCTAAGTTCTGTTCTTTTCACGAGCTAGGTAGATAAGTCCGCATGCAATGATTGCAAT
>CAFBJH010000008.1_pt1 | contig 26959 bp, 27 predicted proteins | sample 7267991 | NCBI WGS metagenome assembly CAFBJH01 (sample SAMEA6814022, study PRJEB35770) | freshwater metagenome | biome: Freshwater; feature: Freshwater reservoir; material: water | place: Czech Republic | collected 2016-04-20 | depth 30m m | reverse complement strand
TCATCGCTAACATGAGGCCATATCAGATCTCTTGGGGGTTTCCATGTTTGCCAAAGTCGTTACCGTCTCAGTAGCAGGCCTACTTCTTGCAGGGTCATTTGTCGCTCCGTCGGCAGATGCTGCTGTAAAAATTAGTAATGGAGTTGCTTGCGCGAAATCTGGCGCGACGACGAAAGTCAAAACGACAACGTATAAGTGCACCAAAAACCCAACAGTTAAGAACGCAAAACTCACATGGGTTAGCAAAGACTGCCTAGATGCTGATGCAACATGGATTAAGTCCAATAAGGATTATCAGGATTTAGCAAAACAAATGCCAACTACTTTGGCTGATTTAGATCAAAAAATTCTTGATGAAATTGCCAATGTTGCCGTTCAAAATGCCAAAGCAGACGCCCTTGATTTGCAAGTGAAAGCCATGACGGACACTGTCACCGTGCTGACTGCAAGCCGAGAAAAACTCATTGCTGATTCCGCCAATGCGATTAAGAACAAGCCTGCAATCACTACATACGCTCAGGCGATTACCACATATAAGAAAACAATCGCCTCGCTCACTTCATCAGCTGCTCTCTACCGCAAGACTGGAAAGTCTGTCGAGACAATGAAGAAAACTCGTGATTACGCAGCAACTCAACTTGATCAAGCCAAGGCTGGCGTTGGACAGTCATTGACTATGCGATCAATGATTTGCGATAAAGGGCTATAACCCACCTCCTCTTTTTAAGACTCGTAGAGTTTCGAAAGGGTGTTACTGAGGTAAGCACATGTGTGCTTCCTGCTATGGCTACCCTTATTCATATTTATCTCTAACCTGACTTAACTGCCAGATATGGGCAGTTTTGTTCTCCTTAGATTTCTGACTCCCGTGCTTTTACTTGCACATGTTGCACTTCGCATAGTGAATCCCAATACAAATCTATTTGTAGATCTGTTTTTGTACAACGCTGTCGCGATTGCAGCTCTTTCTATCATTTACTGTAGTTTGCAAAAAGAAGATCGAATAGCGCGTTTTACTCTACCGCTTGCGATTTTGTTGTGGAGTGTGGGATCCATACTCACAAGTGCAGGAGAATTCTACGTATTGCCGAGGTCTGGGCCGATTGTTGCAAATATCCTTTACGTACTTTTCTACCCTTGTATTTTCATTGCAATTCCTCGGTTATTCCTACAAAAAATCATTTTTGGTTTAGTTGAAATTCTCGATTCCGCAATCTTATGTTTGGGATTAAGTTCGGTGGGTGCAGCCTTCGTCCTCGAGCCAGTTTTGCCACATTTTGGAGGAGATGTAAGTAAGACATTTTTTGCAATATTTTTTGCTATCGCAGATGTGATTCTGCTTTCGGTCAGCATGTCGCTCTTTGTTTCAAGAATCTCACTCAAGTCTGGTTTATTTGCTCTCGGAATTGGAGTCTTTACGATTTCCGATTTTCTGTTTCTATGGCTAGATGCAAATAATCATTACTCCCTGGGACTCGTTAGTGATGATGGTTGGTTACTTGGAATAGCGTTAATCACCTTAGCCGCTTCAATGCGAACTAGAAATGCTCGAACTATAGAAACAATCAATCCTCTATACATTGCTCTGTCCGTCATGATGAGCGCGACACTACTTGCCATCAACTCGCTTCGGCCTGGCTACTTCCCAGACTTCATATTGTTTCCCACCATTGCAACTCTACTTCTTGCTTTTCTTCGTATGACAATTGCGCTACGTCAAGCCAGATCTATTGGTGATGAACGTGCCTTAGCGAGAACTGATGATTTAACAGGTCTTCCTAATAGGCGACGTTTTATTGCAGAACTTCAACTCATTTCAAAAACGTCTGGGATAGAAAGTGCTCTTTTGTTACTGGATTTAGATGGGTTCAAACCGATTAACGACAAGTTCGGCCATGAAGTTGGAGATGAGTTACTCAAGCAAGTATCGCAACGATTTTCAAGGGCTCTTCCAGCCACTTCGCTCCTTGCACGTTTAGGAGGAGATGAATTTGGCGCAATCATTCGAGGAGATCGCCAATTCACGATTGAAGTAGCGCAGGCGCTGAGAGCAACGCTGAGCTATCCATTTTTGATAGGGAATGAGGAGATAAGAGTCGGAGTAAGCGTGGGTCACGTCAGCAATGACGGCGCTCCAGATTTAATGCGCCGAGCAGATAACGCCATGTACCAAGCCAAAAACGAATCACTTGGGGTCTGGTCGGAACAAGTCCTGCAGTGACTTATGCTTTCTGCGCGCAACATATTCGACTACCCAATGCGCAGAAGAGGTCTACTTGTCTAAATCCTTCCATAATCGAATTCTTGTTCTCGGCGCAGGTTCAGTTTCCCAGTGCGTAGTTCCTCTCCTTCTTGAACATTTGGTAGAAGGTAAACAGATGACGATCGTGGATCAAAGAGACACTAGATCTAGATTTACAGACTCCATTGCTAAAGGTGCAACATACTTAAACGATCAACTCACTCGTGAAAATATGGATCAATTCCTAAGTAAGTATCTATCCGCAGGTGATTTCTTACTCGATTTGGCATGGAACATTGACGTTAATGACATATTGGGTTGGGCGCACGATCATGGCGTAATTTACTTAAACACTTCACTCGAGCTGTGGGATCCGAATTCAAATCCATCTGCGCGAACACCCCAAGAGCGCACCTTGTATTACCGACACATGAAGTTGCGTAAACTCACAGACACATGGGCTGGCAAAGGTCCAACTGCGATTGTTGAACATGGCGCGAATCCAGGTTTAGTTTCACACTTAACAAAGAAAGCGTTAGTAGATATTGCAACTCGCGCAATTAATGAAGGCAAAGCGGCTGCAGGCGTTGAAGCTGCACTTGTTGCTGACGACTACCCACATTTAGCTCAAGCTCTAGGCGTGAAAGTGATTCATATTGCAGAACGTGACACTCAAATTTCTGACAAACCTAAGTTAGTCAACGAATTCGTGAATACATGGAGCGTTGAAGGTTTTTATGAAGAAGGCATAGCACCGGCAGAATTGGGCTGGGGCACTCATGAAAAAACTCTTCCAGCAAAAGCCTTTACACATACCGGTGGCCCTGAGAACCAAATTGGAATTGCACAGCCGGGGGCAACAACGTGGGTTCGTTCTTGGGTTCCAAATATGGAAACCACGGGAATGGTTGTTCGCCACGGTGAAGCATTTACAATCTCTGATTTCTTAACAGTGCGCGAGAACGGTAAAGCGGTTTACCGCCCAACAGTTCACTACGCATACTGTCCAACCGATGCAGCAATTGCGTCAATGAGAGAACTTGAAATGCATCAATGGAATATCACGGAAAATCAGCGCATTATGAATGATGAAATTATCGATGGCTCCGATCGTCTCGGTGTTCTCTTAATGGGACACGTCTACAAATCTTGGTGGACTGGTTCATTGTTAAATATTCACGATGCTCGTAAATTGATTCCTGGTCAATCTGCAACGACAGTTCAGGTCGGCTCCGCAGTATTTGCAGCAATTGCTTGGGCAATGAAAAATCCAGAACGCGGATACATGGTTCCTGATCAGATGCCTTGGCGAGAAGTACTGCCTTATGCCGAAAGATATTGGGGTGGATACCACTCAGAGCCAGCAGATTGGGATCCAATGATGCATCGCAACGACTTGTTTAAGGGTTGGAATGGTCGTCAATACGACGAAACTGATCCTTGGCAATTCACTAACTTTTTGGCGTAATTTCCTTTAACTCAGAAAGTCTTGCTAAAGATTCTTGTCTTTCAAGGCCGTGATCAACAATTCTTTCTGGGTAACCCTTCTTTAACCCTTCCGTATACAGCCACGGTTCATGAACTTCCTTGGCGGAAAGGTGAGAGAGCTCAGGAATATATTTCTTGATGTAGTCACCATTTTCATCAAAGCGCTTTCCTTGTTCAATCGGATTAAACACTCGATAGTAAGGAGAAGCATCAGTTCCACAACCAGCTGTCCATTGCCAACCATGTGCATTTGATGCCACGTCAAAATCCACGAGATGCTCCATAAAAAAGTCTGCACCTAACTGCCATTCAAGGTGGAGATCTTTAACGAGAAATGATGCAACAACCATTCGTGTGCGATTGTGCATCCAGCCATCTTGAACTAATTGCCGCATGGCCGCATCTACAAAGGGAAAACCTGTTTTTCCCTCTTTCCACGCTTTGAATTTGGAATCTGGTTTGTCGTAGCGCATCTGTGAAAACTTTGGTGCGTAATAATCGTTTTCAGTATGTGGATTGTGATGTAGTACGTCGGCATAAAACTCTCGCCATGCAATCTCTTTACGAAATACATCATGTCCAGAGCTCTCGCCAAGTTGCGACAGAAGTGTGCGCGGATGTATCTCACCCCATTTGAGATGTGCACTCAGTCGACTAGTTCCGTCCATTCCAGCTAAATTCCTTGTTTCATCGTAGTTATCTAAAATCTCTTCGCGGAAATAGTTCCATCGCTCGTGGGCGTTGATTTCTCCAGCAGGTGAAAGGTGTACACCAGCAGGAACTTCCCAATCTGGAAAATTCCTATCGTTTTCACCTGGCGTTATCGCATTGATTTTTTCTGGTCTGGCAGCCGCTGGACGCCAACCATGAGAACACCATGCTATATAAAAAGGCGTGTACACCCGGTACGGAGTGCCGTCACTAGGTTTTCTTACTCTGCCCGGTGCGACTGCGTAAGGACTTCCGGTTTTAGTAAGTGCTAATCCAGCTGCTTCAATACGGGCATCGCGAGCAACTCCATATGGTTCGTACTCTGCAGATATATGAATTGACGTTGCCCCGTATCGCGATGAGAGTTCATTGAGAACTTTGATTTGGTCTCCCACCATCACGTGCAATGTATTTCCTAAAGAATCATCGAGTGCCCGAAGTGATTGTCCTAAATATGCAAGTCGTTTGTTTCCGGTTGCATCAATTAACTTTTTATCCAAAATAAAAACCGGCACAATGTTGTCAGAGCTTGAAATCGCTTCAAGAAGTGCGGGGTTATCAGCTAAACGCAGATCCCTGCGAAACCACATGATGCTCACCTTTGCCACGGGGTGATTAAATCACTATCAAGAGAGATAGGCGCTTTGGATTGAATCTACCTAAAGTAATCGTGCGAAATTACGCAAGAATATTTAGGAGTGGAGCTGAATTACTGAATCATCCCAACCGTTTACGGTTTCAGCTTTGCGAGGGCCTTTTCCAATGTAACGAGCCGATGGACGAACGAGTCGGCCGGTGCGCTTCTGCTCGAGAATATGTGCGCTCCAGCCAGCAGTACGTGCAGCTGTAAACATTGATGTAAAGAGATGACCCGGAACTTGGGCAAAATCAAGAACAATCGCGGCCCAGAATTCAACGTTGGTTTCTAGAACACGCTCTGGATGACGCTCGTGCAATTCTGCAAGAGCTGCCTTCTCTAGTGCGAGCGCAACCTCATAACGTGGAGCACCTAACTCTTTTGCTGTACGACGCAAAGTACGTGCACGTGGATCCTCGGCGCGATATACACGATGACCAAAGCCCATCAAACGTTCTCCGCGATCCATAATTCCTTTTACATATGCACGTGCATCGCCAGTCTTTTCAACTTCTTCAATCATGTGAAGTACGCGAGATGGCGCTCCACCATGAAGTGGACCTGACATTGCACCGATTGCTCCGGAAAGTGAGGCAGCAACGTCGGCACCAGTTGATGCAATTACGCGAGCTGTAAATGTTGAAGCGTTCATTCCGTGCTCTGCTGCTGAAACAAAATACGCATCAATTGCGCGAGTGTGAAGTGGGTCAGGTTCTCCGCGCCAACGAATCATCATGCGCTCAACAACTGTGTGTGCTTTATCAACTTCGGACTCTGGAATTTCAGTCTGCTTAGTTCCGCGTGCAGACTGTGCCACATAAGAAAGAACCATTACAGATGCTCGCGCTAAATTACTACGCGCTTCTTCATCGGAAATATCTAGAAGTGGCTTAAGTCCCCAAGCTGGTGCCAACATTGCAATTGCAGATTGAACATCGACTCGTACATCACCTGAATGCACAGGAATCGGGAACGGTTCAGCTGGAGGTAATCCAGGATTGAATTCATCATCTACAAGTAGGCCCCAAACATTTCCAAATGAAACTCGACCTACGAGATCTTCAATATCTACTCCACGATAACGGAGTGCACTTCCTTCTTTATCCGGTTCAGCAATTTCAGATTCAAAAGCAATCACACCTTCAAGGCCTGGTTTGAAATCGTCAGACACGTTAGCTCCCCTTTATCGCGCTAGTACTGGTGTAATTCTGCCCCCACATGTGGGGTGCTCGCGACCATTCTTGCCCCTGCCAGCGCTCATTCACGCACAACGTGCCAAGGCAACGAAAGTGACGTTAGATACAGGTATGGCAAATGAACTCACCCCCAAGGAGATTTCGGCAATGCGGAGGACATATGGGGAGGAAGGAATCTCGCACTTGCCGTCGGACCCATTTCTCACTTTTTCGAAATGGCTTGCGCAAGCCCATGAGCACCCAGCAATAGTCGAAGCAAATGCCATGGTTTTAACTACGCAAGATCACAATGGAAAACTTTCAACAAGAACGGTTTTGCTTAAAGATGTATCAAATAATGGATTTACATTTTTCACAAATTACTCATCAAGAAAAGCTCTGGCAATACATGCCAATCCACAAGTAACTCTTCTCTTTCCCTGGTATGCAATCGAACGTCAAGTAATTATCAATGGAGAAGCGGAAAAGATTTCAAGAGAAGAGTCAGAGCAATATTTTGTAACCCGACCTTGGAATAGCCAGATCGGTGCATGGGCGAGTCAGCAATCTTTGCCACTCTCATCGCGCGAAGAATTAGAAGAGCGATGGAAATCGGCATCTGAGAAATGGCCAGAGGGTTCACACGTTCCGATTCCGCCACATTGGGGCGGGTATCGCGTTATGCCATCGGAGATTGAGTTTTGGCAGGGAAGACATTCGCGATTGCACGACAGAGTTCGATTTGAGAGAGGCAACACATTACATACCGACCAAATCAATTGGGAGATTTCCCGCTACTACCCCTAGGCTCTGCCTGTGAGCACAGAAATTAAAATCCCAGATAATCTCAAACCATCCGACGGTCGATTTGGATGCGGTCCTTCTAAAATTCGCCCTGCGTCATTAAGCGCTCTTGCTAATAGTGGAACTTCAATACTTGGAACTTCACACCGTCAAAAGCCGGTCAAGAACGTTGTACACCGAGTGCGCGAAGGTTTGTCTTCCCTGTTTCAACTTCCCGATGGATATGAAGTTGTGCTCGGTAATGGTGGTTCTACCGCGTTTTGGGACATTGCAACTTTCGGACTCATTGAATCACGTTCGCAACATTTAGTTTTCGGTGAATTCTCATCAAAGTTTGCAACGGCATCTAAAGATGCGCCATTCCTTGGCGAGCCAACCGTGATCAAATCCGAACCTGGTACGCATCCTCAAGCTAAAGCCGAGTCAGGAATCGACGTTTATGCACTTACACATAATGAAACAAGCACGGGTGTTTCCATGCCCATCAAACGCCCTTCAGGTACTGAAGGTGCTTTAGTTCTCGTCGATGCAACCAGCGCTGCAGGTGGCCTGGTAGTTGATGCCAAAGAGTTTGATACCTACTACTTTGCCCCACAAAAATCTTTTGCATCCGACGGTGGGCTTTGGATTGCGCTCATGAGCCCTGCCGCAATTGCCAGAGTTGAAAAGATTAAGAGTTCAGAGCGATGGGTTCCTGAGTTTTTCAATCTCACTACTGCAATCGAAAATAGTCGCCTCGATCAGACCTATAACACACCTGCAGTTGCAACTCTTATTTTATTAGCTGAACAAATTGAATGGATGAACTCCAACGGGGGAATGAAATTCTCTGCAGGACGAAGTGCCGATTCAGCATCACGGCTATATGCATGGGCTGAGAGAACTTCATACACGACGCCTTTTGTGACCGACCCATCAATGCGATCAAATGTTGTCGGAACCATAAATTTTGACGACGCAATTGATGCTGCGAAAATTGCTGCGACGTTGAGAGCAAATGGAATTGTTGATACCGAGCCATACCGCAAACTAGGTAAAAACCAGTTGCGTATCGGCATGTTTCCGGCTGTTGAGCCTTCTGACATCGACGCACTAATTGCCTCTATTGAATATGTAGTAAACGCTCTATAGCTTTCGGGCTTTGAGATTTTTATGTTTCAACGCGATCGAGTTTTTTGGCTCGGATCGCTTCAAACATCCCTTGTAGTATTTTTTGTAGGCGGATTTGGCCCCGCTCAACCACTATTGCGTATCGAGCAGCACACATCGCTAGCTGTAGCTGGTTTGCATGGCACTGCAATGGGAATCGCATCCATCCTGGCTGGATTCACAGGACCGTTGTTGGTTCACAGATTTGGTCGCCCACGTACAACGTGGATCGGTATGGGTTTCTTTCTCGTAGGTTTAGTTGCTTTTGTTTTCGCTCCCGCAGTGCAGTTCACACTCCTAGCAACCTTGGTTGCTGGTTATGGAACTTCTACAGTTATTAATGCGATGGTTACGCGTTTCACTACCCACTTTGGAAAGAGCGCCTCTAACGCACTTTCTCAAGGAAACGCTGTTGGATCCATTGGCTACATTTTAGGAACGCTCAGTGTTGGTACGTTGGCAACGCTCGGGATAAGTTGGCGTTTGGCTTTGCTTGCAGTTATACCAGTTGCAATCCTTTTGTATTTTCAATCGCGTCACGAAATTGCAGATGAGCACATACCGGCCGAAGGCGGGCCTCAGCGTGGTGCAATGAGTGGCAAATTTTGGTTTGCATGGGTTGGATTCGTGGCATGTATTGCAAGCGAGTTTGCAACTACATTTTGGGCAGCAGCGCTTATTAGAGATCGCATTGGATCAAGCCCTGCTTTTTCAACAATCACCATCATGGCAGTTGGTACTGGAATGGGATTAGGGCGATGGTTTGGTCCTAAAGTGCTCTTTCGATATCAATTAAATCGTAAATTGAAAACAGTCATTTCTGTGCAATTGGTAGGTTTTAGCGTTGTTTGGTTTTCCCACACGTTGTTCATCTCGCTTATCGCACTTTGTGTTGTAGGCATGGGGCTTTCTATGCAATTTCCTCTCTCATCTCTTCGACTTATTGGATTCAGTGATAACCGCCCGGATTTAGCAATTGGTAGAAGTTCCCTTGCTGCAGGCTCTGCAATTGCTGGCTCACCTTTTATACTTGGTGTACTTGGCGATCATTTTGGAATTTCACGCGCGTACCTCATGGTTCCGATACTTATCGTTATCGCATTCTCTGCAATTGTTATTGTTCCATCTAACGAAGTAGATGATCGGAGCCATGCATGAGTTACAAAACCCGAAGGCTCATTACTGTATTAACTCTTTTTGGACTCTTAGCCCTTATTTTCATAAGCGGTCGGTAAAACTACATCTATCGAAAAATCTTGAGGGACTTCAACTCGGTTTCTATATTTTGATAGAACGACAAGACTTGCAAGCACAGGAATCACGCCACCGATAATAATCGTAGTTCTTGCCCCAAATTGCTCTGACATTGCGCCAACTAAAGGCGAAACAAAAGGAGTGCCTCCCATAAATACAAATAGGTAGATTCCCATAACTCGTCCACGTACTACTGGATCGCTATTGAATTGCATCAAAGAGTTAGCGGCAATCATCGTTGTAAGTGCGGTGACACCACACACGGGTAGCCAGAGTGCATAAAGCAGGTACGTTGGCATGAATGCAAGGACAATAAGGGAGATATCAAAAGTAATGCTGGCGTAAATAATATAAATCGCTTTTCTATAACCTTCTAGTCTTGCCGACAGTAAAGCTCCAGAAAGTGCGCCAACAGCTAGGGCAGTTCCTAACAACCCAAAGGATGCCGCTCCTCTGTGAAAGACTTCTGTTGCCATCATGGCATTGAATATTTGAAAATTAAGTCCGAAAGTTGCCGTAAAGAAGACCACAATCATGATCGCATAAAGATCTGGCCGAGCAATTACATACCTCATACCTTCACGCACATTTGCCGTTCCGGTACCTCGTGGCATTGAGAAGAACTCACTTTTGCGCAACTTTAGAAGGCCGAAAATGATTATGGCGTATGAAAAAGCATTGAGGATAAATGAGGGGCCCGTGCCAAAAGCGGCAATGGATAATCCTGATAAAGCTGGACCGATGATCCGACCTGAATTGAAATTCGCAGAGTTGAGACTTACTGCATTGGGAACATCATCCTTGCCAACAACTTCAGCGCTAAAAGCCATTCTTACGGGCGCATCTACAGCGCTTGAAACTCCTAAGGCGAATGCTAAAAGGAATATGTGCCAAATTTGAATGTTATGTGTAATTACTAGGAGTCCCAGAATTGCAGATGCAATCCCTCCCCCAAGGTTTGTGATGACCAAGACTTTTCGTTTATCGAAACGGTCACCGAGTGCGCCACCATGAAGACTGAAGAAAAGAACCGGAGCAAATTGCAATCCAGTAACAATTCCCAAATATGTTCCGCTATGAGTGAGTTCGAGAACTAACCAATCTTGGGCAATTCGTTGCGCCCAACTTCCGATATTAGATACCGCATTTGAAGCAAATAAAATTCTGAAATTGCGGTGACGGAATGCGCGCCAATTACCGTTTGGATCTATCTGCACAAGTTTGCCTCCGAAGAACACCTTATCGCTAGATGTGTTCTACCGGGAGGGTCTACTATGAAGACATGGAACCCCGTGTGAAATCTGTAGTTACCTTGATAAGCGCAGGAGTTGCACTCTGGATAATTGGATTGATTGTCTGCATTGTTATAGGAGCAGAGGCCAAAGTCTTATGGACCTGCGTCATGGGCGCAGGATTAGGCCTTACCGGAATTCGCTACACAATACGACGAGCTCGTAGAAGCGATATTTAAGCTTCTAGTTGCCCTGCAATTCCTCGCAAAACTTTTCCAAGTCGTTCAGCTTCAACTGCCGAAGGATGGCGACCATGGCGAAGTCCATTTCCAACTTTGTCCAAAATCTTGATGGTGTCTTCAATCATCGCTGCAAGGTCATCACTATTAACGTGATTGTTGGCAACCAATGATGGCGGTGCATCAATGATTCGAATAGAAAGTGCTTGTGGCCCACGTCGACCATCTGCGACACCAAATTCCAATTTAGTACCTGGCTTAACGGTTGTTACACCTTCTGGCAATGAAGTTGCGGCGAGATAAACATCTTCGCCTTCATCAGATGCGATGAATCCAAAACCTTTTTCCAGGCTAAACCATTTCACTTTACCTGTAGGCATGGGACGCTCCTTCTAATTCACTACTCAACTCGTGTAGGCCGCTCGTTGCGGGCAGAGGGATAGTTTATCTCAGAGTGGGCTTTTGTTGTACAGGAGTTTTAACGCTTAAATCTGGCCACAAGTCACGCTTAGCCCTGCAAGAATTTAAAAAGTCGCCTCAGAATGCGCACCGCAACCATGGTCAACTGAGACTACGCGACCATCTTCGGGCGAGATCGCATTTGCGCAAACACCAAATGCTCCTCGAAGTGAACCTGAAATTCCAAGGAAAAATCCGCATGACGCACAAGGCTTTGGTGAAGCTTTTGCAATGTCACTTTCTGGTCCGCGATCACCGGTGTACCAACGCTTGCTTGCTTGATCGCGTCCTTCGATAGACATAACACGTGGACGCCCCAAACCTAATTCCCAGATTTGTGTTGCATCCAAATCTTCATCTGCTGGCAACGCTGCAAATCCAGGAACTAATCGTGCATCATCAATGGATGATGGCACGATGTCGCCAACTCCAACATCACCTGGTGCCAAACGATCAACATAGGGAATCCAGTCTGGTGCAAGTAATGAATCTGGTCCTGGCAGTACGACAACATCGCAAACGGTTGCATCACTATCAGAATCGACTTTGGCAACAGTTACTGCCCATCGCCAACCCTTATATGCAGGGAGGTGCGCTTCAAACAAATAACTTGCGATACGACCTTCATCATCAAATTCCACGCTAACAAATTCGCCAACTAATTTTGCATCTCCAGCATCAGCTAAAGCAGCATCGCGCGCAAGATCTTGCGCATCGAATGTCTGAACTTTTGTGCTCTTACGGAAAAGTGCCATGGGGTAAGGGTAAAGCAGAAAGGACTCCCGAGGTAATCGGGAGTCCTTTCACGCTTACTGCAATCTAATTTTTAGTGAATTAGAAGTCCATATCTCCGCCACCAGGTCCACCAGCAGGCATTGCTGGCTTCTTCTCTGGCTTATCGGCAATGACGGCCTCAGTTGTAATGAAGAGTGCAGCAATTGATGCAGCATTTTGTAGCGCTGAACGCGTTACCTTAGCTGGATCAATAATCCCTGCCTTAATCATGTCAACGTATTCACCTGTTGCTGCGTTAAGTCCGAAACCTGCTTCAAGGTGACGAACTTTTTCAACAACGACTCCGCCTTCCAGTCCTGCGTTAACTGCAATCTGCTTGAGAGGTGCTTCAACAGATGCTTCAACAATCTTGGCACCAGTTGCTTCGTCGCCTTCTAGCTTTAATTTACTAAACGCAATCTTTGCTGCTTGCAAGAGTGCAACGCCACCACCGGCAACGATGCCTTCTTCAACAGCGGCTTTCGCGTTACGCACAGCATCTTCAATGCGGTGCTTACGCTCTTTAAGCTCTACTTCTGTAGCAGCTCCTGCCTTGATAACTGCAACGCCTCCGGCCAACTTAGCCAAGCGCTCTTGCAACTTCTCACGGTCATAGTCAGAGTCGCTCTTCTCAATTTCAGAGCGAATTTGAGTAACGCGACCCTTAATCTGGTCTGCGTCCCCTGCGCCTTCAACAATAGTTGTCTCTTCTTTGCTTATTACAACTTTGCGAGCGCGACCTAGTAGCTCCATGCCAGCTTGGTCTAACTTCAAACCAACTTCTTCAGAGACAACAGTTGCACCAGTAAGGATGGCGATGTCTTGCAACATTGCCTTACGGCGATCACCAAATCCTGGAGCTTTCACAGCAGCAGAGCGGAAAGTTCCACGAATTTTGTTAACTACCAAAGTAGCAAGTGCTTCGCCTTCAATGTCTTCAGCAATGATTGCAAGTGGCTTACCTGATTGCATCACCTTTTCTAGAATTGGAAGCAAGTCTTTAATATTGGTGATTTTTGAGTTTGCAATCAAGATGTAAGCATCTTCAAGAACAACTTCCATGCGATCTGAATCAGTAACGAAGTATGGAGAGATGTAACCCTTGTCAAAGCGCATACCTTCGGTAAGTTCTAGTTCGAGACCAAAAGTATTGGATTCTTCAACAGTAATTACGCCTTCCTTGCCAACCTTGTCCATTGCTTCAGCAATCATTTCGCCAATGGTTGCATCGGCTGCAGAGATAGATGCAGTTGCTGCAATCTGCTCTTTCGATTCAACGCTTTTTGCCATGGCTACGAGTTCTTTAATAACTGCTTCGACTGCCTTTTCAATTCCGCGCTTCAGAGCCATTGGATTTGAACCTGCTGCGACGTTGCGAAGTCCTTCGCGAACGAGTGCCTGAGCCAAAACAGTTGCAGTTGTTGTTCCATCTCCCGCAACGTCATCGGTCTTCTTTGCAACTTCTTTAACCAGCTCTGCGCCGATTTTCTCCCATGGATCTTCAAGATCAATTTCTTTTGCGATGGAAACACCATCGTTGGTGATTGTGGGAGCTCCCCACTTCTTCTCAAGGACAACATTTCGTCCACGAGGTCCAAGTGTTACTTTGACAGCGTCGGCGAGAATATTCATTCCGCGCTCTAGGCCACGACGGGCCTCTTCATTAAAGGCAATCTGCTTTGCCATAGTTTTTGTGCTCCTTCAGATGTTGCGTTAGGGACGGATGGGGTACTTATCACTCGCACCCCGAGAGTGCTAACGCTAAATCTAGAGCAGGGTTCGGCCATCGGCAAACCGAGGCGTAATGGGTAGGGGCTTAGCGAGTTGCGCGCTGGGCCATGCGTGCCTGCCGAAGTCGGCGCAGGCGTTTGACCAACATAGGAGCAACCTCAAGGGCATCTTCGCGATCGATGAGGTCATTGAGCAGTTGGTAATAACGAGGAGGAGTGAGGTCAAAAAGATCTTTTATCGCGCTCTCTTTGGCCCCAGCGAAACGCCACCAGGTGCCTTCGAAATCCAAGATTCGGGATTCGAGATCGCTCAACGTCGAACCTTGCGCAACGGTGTCGATCCTCGCGTTCTCATCCATACCCCAAGCCTAAGCCAAGAGGTCGCGAATTCGTGGGATTTAGAGCGTCGCTAAAATTTGTTCAATATCACTTACTTTCGTCCATGGATTCACAATGGCGAAACGCAAAATAGGCTGACCTTGATGTGATGATGCTGGAATAAATCCGATTTGGTCGGCCAATAAATCATCACTCCACTTTTTGTAATCTGATTTCTGCCAGCCGGTTCTTGTGAACGCAACGACTGAAAGTTCTGGGTCACGAAGTAATTCAAGTCTAGGGTGTTGACGAATTTTCTCTGCGGCAACTTGAGCAATCTCTAGCGTTTTCTCCATTGCTGTCGCATAGGCATCGGTGCCGTTTGCGGCGAGAGAAAACCAGAACGGAAGCCCTCGAGTTCTGCGCGTCAAATTAATTGCATAATCTGATGGATTCCAAGACCCACCTTCATGTAGCGCATCCAAATAAGAGGCGTTTTGCGAATGCACTTCTTTTGCTAATTCTGGATTTCTATAAATAAGTGCACAAGCATCGAATGGTGCAAAGAGCCACTTATGTGGATCAACAATTAATGAGTCAACTAATTCAATACCATCAAATTTTGGGCGTGCTGAGGGTGCACAAAGTGCAGCTAAACCGTATGCGCCATCAGCATGAAACCATAAATCTCGTTTCTTAGTCTCAGTGCCGACGGATTTCAAATCATCGATAATTCCTAAATTTGTTGTTCCTGCAGTTGCCACGACAGCGAAAACGCGCGCGCTACCTTTTTTATGGAACTCATCTAGATCGCGCGCAACCTCGACGCCAGTGAGTTTTCCGTCAGAAGATGGTTGAATGAGTAAAAGATCAACGTCCATTACTTGTGCAGCCGATGCAATAGAGGAATGTGCCTCTGCACTACATGCGATAGCCCAACGCGTTGTATCTGGCCAACGTTTACGTGCTTGCGCTCTTGCGACAACTAACGCCGAAAGATTACCTACTGTGCCACCTTGAGCAAATACTCCGCCAGCACTGCTTGGAAGTCCTGCTAAATCAGCAATCCAACGGAGCGCTTGGTTTTCAGCAAAGACTGCTCCGGCTCCTTCTTGCCACGAGCCACCATATAAAGCGCTCGCGCCAACAACGAGATCAAAAAGGTTTGCATGCTCACTGGGGGCTGAAGGAATATATGCCAAGTTACGAGGATGATCTGTAGAAATACATGCGCGCGCTAAGACATCTGTAAATACTGCAAGCGCTTCAATTCCGCCCATACCTTGTGCGGTAATGGTTTGACCAACTTCTGCAAATAGGTCTTGTGCTGAACGAGGTCCATCAAGAGGCGGGTCATCTTTCAAACGCTCAAGACTGTAGGCCAAAGCTTTACCTGCGAGAATTTCTAACTCTGACGTGAACTCATGCATACGTCATAGTGTGCCACTTTGCGGGAGAATATTCGCATGCGATTACTTAAGACCTCACACCTAGGGCCAACACTGGTGGTGACGCTTGTATCTTTTCTACTTGCAGTGCCTCTGTGGTGGGAGGGGCCCGCTTTTGTTATTGCTTTCACCGTTTTCACTGGGCAATTGTGTGTTGGCTGGACAAATGACCTCGTGGATCTAGAAATTGACAGGCTTGAAGGGCGCTTAAATAAACCAATTGCATCGGGTCAAATTTCTGCCGCAGCAGTGCGCTTTGCAACATTTATTGCACTTGGATTCTGTATCGCATTTTCACTTCTTGGACCTTTAGGTCTCAAAGGTGGCGTTGTACATCTGCTTGGAGTTGGTTGTGGTGTTGCATATAACTTTTACTTTAAGAAATCTATTCTTTCGCCTCTTCCCTTTCTTATTGCCTTTAGTGCGTTACCTTCGTGCATAGTCTTAAGCAAGAAATCGACTGTGCCTACATGGCTGATAATTTCAGGTGCTCTTTTTGGAGCAGCAATACATTTTGCAAACGTTATTAAAGACATTGATGCTGATCGTGCATCCGGCATCCATGGTGCACCTCAAAGAGTTGGTGCAAGAGCAAGCGCAACTATTGCCGGGCTTTCGCTCATTATTATTTCACTTATTCTTAATTCGGTCACGAATGCACCGTTTCTTATTCTTATTGCACTTGTTGCCTTAATACTTTTAATTACTTTACCTAAGAGATTCACATTCTGGGTAGTGATGGCAATAGCTCTTGTTGATGTTGGAGTATTAGTTACTTCTGGAGCTCATTCTCTTGCGATGCCCGCTTAATAATATTGCGAAGCATTGTTGGAAAGATGAAAGCGTGAAAAGGTAATACTGCATACCAATACAGCTGACCACCTAGACCGCGAGGTGCAAAACGTGCTTCCTGAATTATTCGAGTCTGCCCATCTACTTTATCCAAACGAAATTCCAACCAAGCTTTTCCTGGCAAAATCATTTCAGCATAAAGTCTGAGCAACTTTTCATTTTCTAACGCTTCAACTCTCCAAAAATCTAAACTCTCTCCGACTCGTAATTGATCGGGATCTCGTCGGCCTCTACGTAACCCAACTCCGCCAAATGCACGATCAAGAAGTCCGCGTAGCCACCAAAGCCAGTCAGCTCCGTACCATCCGTGCTCTCCACCAATGCCTTCAATCTTTTTCCAAATTAATGATGACGGTAATTGCGAGAGAATTTCTCGATGATCTTTGAGAATTACCTCTCCCGCCCAATCAGGATCACTCTGCGCTTTCTGCCATGGCGCAGTTGTAATTCCCGCATCTGACCATCGCGTTTCAACGCTATGTTTAGAAATTTGGCCAAGGGCCAGCCTTATCGCACCTTCAACATTTAATAGCCCCTCTGGAGGGGGCGGTATTAGTGCATTAATACTTTTTGCAGGATCTGCAACTACTTCGCTAATTAATGATCCTACAAGTGGTCTTGCAAGTGCTGTTGGAACAGGAGTTACTAAACCAATCCATAAACTGGAGAGCTTGGGAGTTAAAACAGGCACTTTAATAATCCAACGTTTTGGTAATCCTGAGATCTTTGCAAACTGTTGCATCATGTCAGCATAAGTAAGGACTTCAGGTCCGCCAATATCAAAAACCTTATTCACCGGTGTTGTAAGCGCCGCGCTCTTTCTTAAGTACCAGAGCACGTCTCGAATTGCGATTGGTTGCGTCTTATTCGTTACCCACTTTGGGGTCGTCATTATTGGCAATCTATGGGTGAGGTGGCGAAGCATTTCAAATGATGCCGAACCTGAACCAATAACAATGCCAGCCCGAAGCTCCATTACTGGAACTTGTTGTGACGCCAACTCAGTGCCGGCTCTCGCGCGAGAGGCTAAATGTTTACTCGTCTTCTTATCGTTTGCAATTCCACCCAGATAAACAATTTGCTCAACACCTTGTTCATGCGCAGTCTTTGCAAAATTTCTAGCCATTGTGGCTTCAATGGTGTCAAAATCTGGGCCAAGATTAATTGAGTGAAGCAGGTAATACGCCGTATGAATTCCATCGAGGGCCTTAGCCAGATCTGAAAGATTATTTGCGTTACCTTCAACGACTTCTACGCTTTGCGCCCATGGTTGGCCTTGAATCTTTGATTTATCCCGCAGGAATACGCGAACTTGATGGTGGTCATCGAGAAGGGCCTTAACTAAACGACCGCCTACATAGCCAGATGCGCCAGTAACTAAATACTTCCGATTAATAATCTGCGAACTCACACAACAAACCTTAGACTGAGAAGCCTCAAGTCGCTCGCGGAAAGGACCTCATGGAACGCGTAGTGATTCTCGGTGCAGGTTTTGGGGGGCTGACTGCGGCTAAGGCGCTATCTGGTAAAGCCCACGTAACTCTTGTCGACCGCCATAATTTTCAAACATTTCTCCCGTTGCTCTATCAGGTTGCAACCGCTGGTTTGGCTGCTGATCACGTTGCTTACCCGATTCGCGGTGCTCTACGCAAAAGCGCTATTGAATTTCGCATGGGAACTCCAATAGAGCTCGACCACAAAAATAAGATTATTAAATTAGACAGTAGCGAAGAACTTGAATTCGACCATTTGATTGTGGCCCTTGGTTCGGCAACCACTGACTTTGGAATCAAAGGTGTATCTGATTACGCGCTAGGGATGAAAAGTGTTACTGAAGCAGTAACTATTCGAGCAGAAGTTATGCGCAGGTTTGAAGATCTATGCCGCTTCCAAGATGAAACTCGTTTATCTATTGCCGTTATCGGTGGTGGGCCTACTGGAATCGAAATGGCTGGTGCAATGGCAGAACTTGTCAGGGGGCCACTTACTTCAGATCAAAACCACGCTGCCAAACATATTGATATTTACCTCATCGAAGCAGGTCCGCGTATATTGCCAAGTTTCTCGCCATCACTCTCAGCCCGAACGCAAACTGATTTAGAAAAACTAGGCGTAAAGGTTCTTTGCAATACTGCCGTTCAAGAAGTGCAACCTCGGAAAATACTTCTTAAATCTGGTGAATTCATTCCGTCAGAGGTAACAATCTGGGCCGCAGGTGTTCGCGGAGAACCAACTGCAGCAAAACTTAATTTACCTGTTACATCAACTCGCATCGACATCGAAGAAAATTTGCAAGTTAAAAACTACCCACATATTTGGGCTATTGGAGATATTGCTGGAAGCAAGAATGATCAGGGGCGCTATTTACCCATGGTCGCTCCCGTTGCAATGCAACAAGGACGATGGGTTGCACAACAAATTGTGCGAGTTTCGCAAGGCAAGCCAGCACTTAAATTCAATTACAAAGACAAAGGTTCTATGGCAACGATTGGACGCCATAAAGCAGTTGTCGAAGTTGGAAAACTAAAATTGGTTGGAGCGCTAGCTTGGAGTGCTTGGTTGACGCTCCATTTGTTCTATCTCTTGGGAGGCCGTAATAAAGTTCTCACTGTGGCTGATTGGACTTGGAACTATTTAACTTTTGATCGAGGAAATCGACATATTATGGATTCAATGTAGATGCCAAGCTACATAAATCTCCGCGGCCACCAAGTATGGAACTACGAGTGGGAAAATAACGGCGAAGCGCTCGTCTTGTTGCACGGTGGAATGAGTGCGACGGAAGACTGGGATAAATACCTGCTTCCAGCATTTGAATCAACTCATCACGTTTTCGCATACGACCGTACCGGACAAGGTCGCACCGGAGACCAACCCGGAAGTTTGCACTTTGCACATCAATGCGCAGAAGCAATCGCGTACTTAGAAGATGTCGTTAAAGGGCCTGCGCATTTGGTTGGGTGGAGTGATGGCGGAATAATCTCGTTACTTGTCGCCATTGCACGTCCAGATCTTGTGAAATCGATTGTTGCAATTGGTGCTAACTATCATCACGAAAGCGGAGGAATCCAACTTCCCGAAAGGCCAATTTCAGATGAGGATCGCGCCGAATATGCAGGTCGTTCTCCCGATGCACCTGAAACACTCGATATTAAAGTTTCAAGAATGCGCGCTATCTGGAATTCAGAGCCAACTCTTACTGTGCAAGATTTGGGTAAAATTTCTTGTCCCACTTTAGTACTCGCGGGCGATGATGAATTATTTAGTATTGAACATACCGGGACGCTTTATGAATCACTACCGCAAGGGCAACTAGCAATCATTCCAGGCACATCGCATTTTCTCGTCAAAGAGAAGCCAGAATTGACGCAAATGGTAATTAAGCAATTTCTAGCTGACTTAGCACCGCCAATTACGCGCTCTCCAGTTCGTAGAACAAATCCAGAAATTATTTAACTGAATTCACTCGTTCGTTATGTAGTTCGTTAAATACTTCAGCGCGAAGTGGCACTAAATCACCGACTACACGCGACAAAATCCAATCTGCAAGTTCTGGATTTCGAGCAAATGCTGGACCGTGCATATATGTGCCAACAATTTGTTCTGTAACAAGGCCATCAATATTTGTATCAAGCCCATTACCAATTCCGTTCGTGACAACACCTAATGGTTGTAGCTCATCAAGAAATCGTGTTTGGCCGGCGTGATTTTCAAATCCTGTGAGCGTTGCAATAGGAATTGATGGTTTAGATAAAATCTCTCCTACTGATCGCGTCTTTGCCGACACAGTTTCAATAGGCACAATTCCTAAACCTTCTACAGTCCGCCCACCTGATGCCGGAAAAGTCGTTCCCAATAATTGAAAACCCGCGCACACCGCAAAGACATGAGCGCCATTGTTAACAGCTTTTGCAAGAGACGTCCCAACGATCTGACACGCTTTGATTTGCGCATCATCTTCTCCGCCACCGAGAAAATATAGATCCGCAGTCGTTGGAATCGAATCACCGATTCCAACCGTAAACACATCATGCTTGATTCCGCGTTCACGCAATCTCCAACTAGCAATCTCAACGTTTCCTCTATCCCCATAAGTTCCCAGTAATTCGGGCAATAAATGAACAAGAGTGAGCGTCATGATTTCTTCACGCCTTTTGCCAATCGATGGAAAGCTGTATATGAAGCTATGAGATCAGCATCGCATGCACCGATAGTCGTTGATGCAGCCAATTCATTGCTAACAACCCGGTGGTTTATTCCGCTTACAGTTAAACGTGCAGAAAGATCTAAGCGCCGATCTCCTGTAACAAAAACGCTGCGGCCCTGGAGCGGGGAGAAATCAACATCCCACATCCACGAAGTATCTTTGCCATCTTGAGTATTGGCATTTACAAAAAGCAAGACATTCAATGGCCCTTCTGCGCTCGTTGCTAAAGTTTCGCGCCAGCTTGCAGGATTCTTGGAAAGCATTAATCTGAATTTTGTTTGCCCAATTTGTAATGCTCCAAAACGTCCATCAACGCTGGTAATTAGGGAGATAGTTTTTGCTGCTGCGTCACCATCAACTCCGAAATATTGGCTTGCAACAACGGCGCGAGCAGCGTTACTTAAAGCGGCTTTGCCAGGAATTGCACTTGTAATTTTAATTTCTCGATTGCGCGGTCCTAGTAATGTGTTTCCTCGCAAAATCCATTCTGGATTAGGCTTCTTAAACCCACAATTGCATGAGTAACTTGCGCCTTCGTTCTGCCAATTCAAAATGTCGCCACACTCGGGGCACGTGGAAGCATCCATGTGCCCATGCACTCCACTTGTAAACCAAATGACATTCACACTAGCCATAGATGCCCATGCCACAAAAGGATCATCTGCATCCGCAAGAACTGCGCAGGAAGCAGGCAAGTTTCTAAGCACCTCGCGCCATTTTTGAGCAACCACTCGAACTTCAGATAAGCGATCAAGCTGATCTCTACCCAAGTTTAAGAGCACAACGAGATGTGGGTTAGTTTGAGCAATTGCCCAAGGCACAACCATCTCATCGACTTCAAGTACTGCAACGGGAGCGGAAGCATTTTGACTTAGTGCAAAAGCTAGGCCAGCAAACAAGTTGGCACCTGTTGAGTTACTCGCGACTAAGGATTTTGTACTCAGCGCCTGAGCGATTAACGCTGTTGTGGTGCTCTTTCCATTTGTTCCTGAAATCAGCACTACTTTACGATTTTTCGAGAGCTTATGAACTGCATCTGGTACTAATTTCAGGAGTATTCGGCCACCTACCATTACGCCGCTGCCTTGCCTTAAAAGACGGGAAAGCACACCGAATGAATGTGCAATTCGGATAGCTAAACGCAACGGCATGAAAATCAGCAATCTACAAGTTCAAGTGTTCCGGTACTCACGTTGTAAATTGCGCCAGCAACACTGACTCCATCACGCAACAATGGATATGAGCGGATGCGGTTCACATCTATCTCAAGTGCTTGATGCTGATTTGAAACTGTTCGAAATTCAAGACTTCTTGTATTCACGCCATATTGCTTTTCTATTGTGGCGTGAATTTCAGCTTCTTCGCTTTGCGCCATACGACAATCAGTGTGTGGCATAACAAGAATGCGATTGACGCCAAGTAAATATGTTGCAAGAACCAGGGTACGAAGGACGTCTTCAGTTACTCGCGCGCCCGCATTTCGCAGGATCTTTGCATCGCCAGATTGCATGCCAACAACTGCTAGTGGGCTAATGCGAGAATCCATGCAAGTAACTATGGCAAGACCTTTGGCCGCAGAACCTGTGAGGGCGCTACCTTGAAAGTCGGTAGCGAACTCACGGTTTGCATCTACAACATCCTGAAAAGTATTAAGGGGGAAAGCATCGCGAGGATTCTTATCTGACATCATCGCGTCCTTTCAGAACTATCGTTACTTGTTCTTATCTTTTTTCTCTTGCTTCTTGGCGCGTTTTTCCTTCAGAGAAAGCTTTGGTTCCTTTTTCTGATTTGCGTTGCTCTTTTGCTCTTTGTTAGCCATTGTCACTCCTCTCGATACTTGTAGTGCTTCACTGTAGCAATGGAGCCCCCCGTCAGGATTGAACTGACGACCTTCCGCTTACAAGGCGGGCGCTCTACCACTGAGCTAGGGAGGCATTTCTTTCGCGTGAATTATGTCAGCGAGTGCGTGAATTTATCGAAATTGACCTTGTTAATGCAAATCAGTGGTCAGAGTGGGCCATGCAATAGGCGCTAAATGTTTTGGAACGCGCCCATCTCCGGATGATTTGCCACGAAGTCGCCTCCACATCCAGGGGATCAAGAAAGTGATAAACCATTGGGCGTCGTGTGCAATTTTCTTTGACCAGTGAATATCGGCTTGAAGAGGGAGCGGGTTGCGCCAAACTGGATCGAAGGGCAACCCAAGTTTTTCGAGTAAACCTTGCGCAACTCGCTCATGACCAATCTCATTGAGATGCAATCTGTCTTTAGCTAGGAACCGAGGATCGCTGAGTAAACCTTCTTCATTTGCATCAGCAATAATCGCGCCAACTTCGGCTCCAACAGAGCGAACGTTTGCATTGAACTTTCCAAATCTACTTGCCCACAATTCTCCTGTTTTACCTTTAGCACCTGTGCGTTCCAGAACTGTGAAGAGTAAAACTGTCGCACCAGTGGATGCAATTTCACGAACCGCTTTGGCATACAGTGGTAAAACAATTTCGCTCTTGTAATTTGGGCGAAGTACGTCGTTTGCGCCCGCGTGGAATGTGACCAGCGTTTCTTTCCCGGTTATGAAACTGAGGGCAACGGGAATTTGATCTGCAACAACTTGGTGCACCAATTTCCCTCTTACTGCAAGATTTGCATACGTGAATCCAGAGACTTCTCTTGCCATGATATCGGCAATTCGATCTGCCCAACCACGGTACTGGCCATTAACAATTTCATCACTCATTCCCTCAGTAAAGGAATCACCACATGAAATTAGCCGAGTGAAGCGCACTATGACCTACGTTGCTCATCCACCCAATAGAGCGCAATAGAAGTTGCAACACTGGCGTTAAGGGACTCAGTGCTGGCGCGCATGGGAATGGAAACGACAAGATCGCATTTTTCTCGAACAAGTCTAGAAAGTCCTTTACCTTCACTTCCGACAACGATCATGATTGATTCTTTAGCAACCTTCATCTCGTTCAAATTCTTATCAGATTCACCGTCGAGACCAATAACAAAGCAACCAAGCTCTTTCGCTTCTTCAATTGTGCGAGCCAAGTTAGTTACTTGCGCTATCGGTAGACGAGCTGCAGCACCGGCTGAACTCTTCCATGCTGACGCTGTCATTGCAGCAGCACGACGTTCTGTCATGACAACTCCATGTGCTCCAAATGCAGCGGCACTTCGCACTACTGCACCAAGATTTCGTGGATCAGTTACCCCATCGAGGGCCACGATCAAATTAGGTTTCGTCGCACGTTGCATGATTTCTTCAAAACTTGAATATTGATATGGCTTAATAGCCAAAAGAATTCCCTGGCTACTACCCGAAAGTCCTTCAACTTCAGCTCGATGTACTTCGCGAATGGGAAGGTGTGCGCTCAGTGCTAATTGCAAAGATTCTGTGATGCGATCATCGACATCGATACTGCGAGCAACAATGAGTTCTATTGCAGGAACTCCTGCACGGAGTGCTTCGACAACTGCGTTGCGACCTGCAACTAATTCTCCGCCACCTTTAGGACGCGCACTCTTTTGGCGCGGGGCACGCTCACGCGTATCTTTTGAAGCGGCCTTCTTGCGTTTAGCAGCTGCGTGATAAGGACGATCTTCAGCTTTTGGAGTTGGCCCTTTTCCAGATAAGCGCTTTTTATTATTGCCACCACTGCCACTTGATGGGCCTTTTTTAGAAGCGCGCACTGCACCTTTGCGTGATGAATTTCCAGCCATTAAATTACCGCTCTTCTTTTGACGTTATCGACCAACGTGGTCCTTGCGGAGTATCTTCAATTGCTATTCCGAGCGCCAATAAGCCATCACGGATTGCATCAGATGCCGCAAAATCTTTTCGATCTCGAGCAGATGCACGTTGAGCAAGTGCTAGTTGAATTGTCCCATCAAGTGCGCTGGTCAAATCACCACTTCTGGATTTTCCACCGCTGGATTGCGCAAAAGTTACGTCATACGGGTCACAACCAAGTACTTCTAGCGCGCCACGGACCTCATTAGCACTTACAGCGAGAGCTTTCTTATCACCTGCAGTGATGGCCGTATTTCCTGTGCGCAGTGATTGAGAGATCGTGGCAAGAGCCTGTGGCACTGCTAAATCATCATTCATTGCAGATACAAAATCATGTGAAAGTGTTGGCGTTGGGGCTTGACCTAATATTTCTTCTGCGCGATAAAGGAAACTTTCAATTCTGCGAAATGCTGTTGCAGATTCTTCTAAAGCCGACTGGGAGAATTCCAACATAGAGCGATAATGTGCGCTTCCTAAGTACCATCGAAGTTCGATTCCCCGAACTAATTTTAAGAGTTCGATCACTTGCAACGAGTTACCAAGTGATTTACTCATTTTCTCGCCAGAAGTTGTCACCCAAGCGTTATGCATCCACCGCTTTGCAAACCCCCAGCCAGCAGATTGAGATTGAGCAATCTCATTTTCATGGTGCGGGAAAATGAGATCAAGTCCGCCACCGTGGATATCAAAGCTTTCGCCTAAGTAGGCATGTGCCATCGCTGAACATTCCAAATGCCAACCAGGGCGTCCGTCTCCCCATGGCGTCGGCCATGAAGGTTCTCCTGGTTTGGCGCCTTTCCAGAGTGCAAAATCTTTTGGATCCTTTTTAAATGTTTCTGTTGCATCATCCGATGGCAACAGATCATCAATCTTTTGACCGGAAAGCGTGAGGTAGGACGATAGTTTCCTTACTTCAAGATAAACATCTCCGTTGCCTGGTGCATATGCCGAACCATTTTCTATAAGTTTCTCCATCAATTCAATCATTTGCGTGATGTGGCCAGTTGCACGAGGCTCATAAGTTGGAGGCAAAACATTGAGTGAGGCGTAGGCATCTGTAAAAGCCCGCTCATATTTCATAGAGACAGCCCACCATGGCGATTTTTCTAAAACCGCTTTTTGTAAAATCTTGTCATCAATATCAGTGACGTTTCTGATAAAAGTGACATTGAATCCGCTTTTTTCTAACCAACGACGCAAGATATCGAAATTCACACCACTTCGAATGTGGCCGATATGCGGTGGTGCTTGCACCGTTGCACCGCATAAATAGATGGATGCTTCACCTTTTTTTAATGGGACAAATGGTTGGACGGTTCGCGATAACGTGTCATAAAGTGAAAGCGAACTCATTGGCTCAGTCTATCTTGGGAAGTAATCGCGCTTAGGAAGGCTTATATATAAGGGCGGTTGCAATTGCTGCGATTCCCTTACCTTCGCCAGTAAAGCCCAAACCATCGGTTGTTGTGGCGCTGAGTGAAAGATTGGCACCGCCCAATGCGCTCGAAAGCGCAGATGTCGCTTCAGTTCTGCGAGCGCCAAGTTTTGGTCTGTTGCCAATCACTTGCACACTGACATTAGAAATGACATAACCAGTATTTGTAATCAGTTTCAACACTTCTTGCAGAAGGCTTGCACCTGAACTGTGTGCGTACTCAGGACGATCAACCCCAAAGTTTGTTCCAAGATCACCAAGGTTCGAAGCGCTCAACAGAGCATCGCAGATTGCATGGGCTACAACGTCTCCGTCAGAGTGCGCGTCAACGCCAACTTCTCCAGGCCAATGCAAACCGGCAAGCCACATAGGTCTGGTTGGATCTTGGGAAAAAGCATGCGCATCAATACCAACACCGATTCGCATGTGAGAGGCCAATACGCCGTCAGGTGAAGTCATTGATTACCTTTCGGTCAAAGCAATTAAGAAGCTAAAACCTCATCAAGGATGACGCCAGCTTTTACTTCATCGGTTCGCTCTGCAAGAGCCAATTCTGAAATCAGAATCTGCTTGGCTTTAGCGAGCATGCGCTTTTCACCGGCAGAAAGGCCTCGATCTAAATCACGGCGATACAAGTCGCGTACAACTTCAGCAACCTTAATAACATCACCTGAGGCAAGTTTTTCTAGGTTTGCCTTATAGCGACGAGACCAGTTTGTTGGCTCTTCGGTATATGGCTGACGCAAAACGCTAAATACGCGGTCTAGGCCGGCGCTATCTACAACATCGCGTACTCCGACGAGGTCCACATTCTCTGCTGGAACTCGTACAGTGAGATCGCCTTGGGCAACTTTCAATACTAGGTAGGTCTTCTCTTCACCTTTGATTACTCGGGTCTCGATTGCTTCGATGAGAGCCGCCCCGTGATGAGGATAAACAACAGTTTCGCCGACCTTAAATGACATGTAATGCCCTTCGTTAGGGGCTAATAATACCAGCCATTAGTGAC
>CAFBJH010000007.1_pt1 | contig 28715 bp, 29 predicted proteins | sample 7267991 | NCBI WGS metagenome assembly CAFBJH01 (sample SAMEA6814022, study PRJEB35770) | freshwater metagenome | biome: Freshwater; feature: Freshwater reservoir; material: water | place: Czech Republic | collected 2016-04-20 | depth 30m m | reverse complement strand
ATGGCAAAGGCAATGCGCACTTTGGGCAAAGTTGCCGAAGCCGACGAAATCGAACGCAGACTTGCCAGCGTTACAGAGGTTCTAAATGAGGACCCAGAAAAGTAATTCTGCTTTAACGAGGCAGGTGTTGTAAGGCCCAGTGATACATCGCTATTGCCCCTGCAGCTGAGGCGTTCATAGACCTTGTTGATCCGTACTGTTCAATTGCGTAAAGAACAGAACAAATCTCAATTGCCTCGTCCGACATCCCCGCACCTTCTTGCCCAAAGAGAAGTATGCATTCTTTAGGTAGCTCTGAACCTTCCAATTTAAGTGAACCCGGCACGTTATCTATGCCAATAATTGGAATTTTGTTTTCTTTGGCCCACTCTGCAAAATCTTTAACCGTTGGGTGATGGATAACAGAGAGATATCGATCTGTCACCATCGCGCCGCGCTTGTTCCAATCACGTTTGCCAACAATGTGTACCGCGCTTACATTAAACGCATTTGCAGTACGAACAATTGAGCCGATATTCAAATCATGCTGCCAATTTTCTATTGCTATTTGCAGCGAATGTCTTTTCGTATTGAGATCAGCGACTATTGCTTCCACAGACCAATATCGGTAGTGATCTAATACATTTCGACGGTCACCATTTTCAAGAAGTTCTGGATCGAAATTCTCGCCTAGGGGCCATGGTTTAGGGTGAGGACCGACACCTACAACAGGAAAGAATTCGCCAGGACCGATAGTTGCTGGTGGAAGCATGATGAGCACTCTAAACTGAATGCCTTGCAAAGGCTATTTATTTCGAGAGGATTATCATGACATTTCTTGGTTGGGTAAGTTCTATTTCACTAGTTGCCCATATCGCATCAATTACTGCACTTATGGCATTACTGATTCATCAACTAAGGAAATCACCTCGGATCCTTCATCCAGGGGCACTTCACAGCGCATTGACCGCGCTCCTGGCCGGTTTGATCATGGTTGGAGTTCGCTCCCCGCTTCATGATCAAGATGAAGCTAAATGGGCGCTTTTGAACAATGGCAAAGTTGGCATCAAACTTGCAGTACTGATTGTGATTCTGATTATCGGTTATCGCAATGTGAAGAAACCAGAGGTTAAGAAGAGCACTCTTCTAACAATGATTGGCTTGACGACGCTTAACATTTTGCTTGCCTTATTCTGGCAGTAATCTTTTATGAGGCGGATCGCACTCTTAGTTTCACTGGCACTACTTTTTGGTAACCAAAGCGCCAGCGCAACGTCTCTTTCGAATTCTGTAATACCGCGTGTTTTCACCTCCCTTGCTTTAGCCCCTGAAATGGCCGACCCCTCAATTATTGTCATTGATAAATCAAATGGTGAGGTGGTCTACGAATATAACTCTCAATCAATGCGTAAACCTGCATCTGTGATGAAAGTGCTTTCTGCAAGTGCAGCACTCCAATACATTGATCCCCAGAAAAGATTCACAACAACTCTTTCATTGGGAATAAATCCAGGCTCAGTTGTAATAAATGGCGAGCTAGATCCCTGGATAGCAATTAGTCGTAAAGATGCTATTGCAGATCACCGTGCATGGATTGGTTTCCTGGCTGGAAAAGCAATATCAGCAATTAAAGAACAGAGTGGAAAAAACGTTCAAAAGATTGCAATCAAATACAGCGGACTTTATGCAGGCGATGTCATCGAATTGCGAAAGTATTTCCGTGCAAAAGGCGTTATCACTGGGGCAATTGCAGTACCTGCAGGTGAGATTGGACAGATTACCGGTGAAGAAATAGTTACTACTCGCTCACCAACGCTAACAAAGATGGTCGAATTCGCCCTTACGTGGAGTGACAATTTACTTGCCGAGCGTTTAGCGAGATTGGCCTCGCAGTCTGCAGGAAATCCGCTCAATGATGTTGGCGTATCAACAACTTTTCACACTTTGCTAGATTCATTTGGCATCGAGCACAGCGATTTGCGAGTACATGATGGAAGCGGCCTTTCAAAGGCTAACCGTGTGACTGCCAAAATGATTGGCGATTTACTTATCAAATTACGAGATGATCCCAAGTTTAGTGCTCTCTACGATGGCTTGCCAGTAGGTGGTGTTTCAGGGACTCTGGTGGATCGATTCTTAAAAACCGCTCCGGAAGCAGTTGGCCTCATTCGTGCTAAAACTGGCACATTAAACGGAACGGTGAGTTTGGCAGGTTACATTGATTCAACTGATCGCCAATATGTTTTTGTTGTAATCGCGGATCAGATTCCAAAAAATCATGCAGGAACCGCGAAAGCTAGAGCAACCCTAGATAGGACCTTAGGAAAAATAGCTTCTCCGATTATTGAGAGCGCACCGGTTGTACCCATTGAAGATACGACTACAGCAATGAGCGCCGCTTAACTATTTTCGTAAACTTTTATCTGTCCTAAATAACATGCAACCCAGGTTCGGTCAGTGGTTGGCTCGTAAGTAACACCAATTGGTTGGTTGCATGCCTTTACCGTTTGTAATACTTTCATATCTGATGTACGCACCTTAGACATCGTGTCTGACTCAAAGTTAACAACAAAGAGCGCAGTGCCATCAGTTGAGATTGCCAAGCTTCGCGCTGCTTTCCCCGTTGTAACGGTTCCAATCTTCTTGTGTTTTACCAAATCGTAAGCTGTAACTTTTCCTGAACTATTAAGGGTTGCATAAAGTATTTTTCCATCAGGAGAAAGCACGATGGCCCTAGGGTTGAGTCCGATCTGAATAATTCTCTCGGAAAAATCCTTGAGGCTTATTTGGTGAATAGTTGTTCCGCCCATTTGTGCGACGTAAGCAGTCTGACCATCAGGCGAAACCGTGATACCCCTCGGGTAAGCCCCAATTTTTAAGGTCTTTACAACTTTTTGAGTTTCAATTGAAATTATTCGCAGATCATAAGAACACCAATGAGAGACAAGAATATATTTATTATCAGGAGTTACTTCAACTACTTTTGGGACAACTCCAACTTGATAGACAGCATCTATGGCATAAGACGCAAGATCAATCCTGTAGAGAAAACTCCGGTCAAAACCAGAGGCTGGGCTACATGTGTCATGGCCTTCATGGTTGAAACCTTTTCCATACATCGCATAGTTGCTGACATACAGATACTTTCCGTCGGGTGAAAAAGCACCCTCAACAGGTGCGCCTTTGTAACTTCCTGAATACTGAGTAAATCCAAATTTTGCGAGCTCTACGCTATCTGGGACTGTTGCTAAGAGCGCATAGGTTTTGGCGTCGTAGAAAGTTATCGAATGGCGATACATCATGTTATGTGCACTAACAATTCCATTGCCAGATGCTCTTACAGATTTAGGCGTTATCTGTCCGTTGATGGTTTGAACCAACGTCATTTTTGTGGACTCTGACTTGATTAAAGGTGTTGTATTTGTTGCGACCACAGTTTCATCTGCAACAGCTAAAGGAACAACTGCACTGATTGCGGTAATGAGAATTGCAAGACGTAAGCGGTTAGTCACCGCCGTATTCTAGGTGAATTAGTCGTCTTCGCCTTCAAAGCCCTCGTCATCGCTATTGCGACCCGTTGGCGGCTGAATTGAGCCGGTACCGTTTGTGATTCGTGGAAAGCGCTTCTTCTTGTGATCGCTCTCGCCTTCTTCGTCATCCTCTCCGCCTCCAACTGGTTTTTGAATCATTGGAGAGGAAGGCTTTGTTGCAAGCGAAGGCGAGGATTTTGTTTGAGTGGAAATCTGAGTAATCGGCAAAGCATCATCCTCGTCATCTGCTTTACCAGTAGGGGCTTTGATCGCTATCGCCGAAGTTGCGGGAGCGGATACTAATGTCGCGGGCACTTGCTCAACATTTTGAATTGTTTGAGAAGTTATAGCCGAGTTTGAATTTTGCGTAATCTGATTTGAAGGAGATTGAGTCTCGACAGCTGATGCTGGTCGGCCGTCATTTGACTGTGCAACAACGACACCAACCCCAACAAGAAGTAGTGGAGCTACAAGAGCGGCAATGCGAGCACCCCGTTTAATTGAGCGAACTGGTCGTGGCCCATCGGCCTCGGCCATTTGGAACCAGTCAGGTTTCTTCATAGGTGTCATTGCGTATTCCTCTCGTTGAGGAGGAAATTAACGCTTGAGTCTGGGAACACCCTGTGAACACAACACAGGCTTGCTGAGTAATCTTGCCCAATGAGCATATCCACCAGCCTTGGCGTATTAATGCGTGGGTATATCGACCTCATGAAATTGCGAGTGGTCGAGTTACTTCTTGTTTCAACTCTCCCTGCCATGGTCCTGGCGGAAAAGGGACTTCCGCCCTTGGGTTTAACCGTTGCAACAATTATTGGCGGAACGTTAGCTGCTGGATCTGCAAACGCATACAACATGGTGATTGAAAGTGATTTAGACAAACTCATGGCGCGCACATCTAAGCGACCTTTAGTCACCGGAGTCCTCAATAAGAGACAAGCATTAGTTTTCGCCACACTCATCGGTGCAATTTCACTCATCATCTTTTGGGTATTCACAACACCACTTGCAACGTTACTTTCCTTTATCGCAATTGCGTTTTATGTACTTGTTTACACAATGGCTCTAAAGCGCAGAACTGCTCAAAATATTGTGTGGGGCGGTGCAGCAGGTTGCATGCCCGTTTTGATTGGCTGGGCTGCTGTAACAAATTCACTTTCAGTGCCAGCTGTGGCATTTTTCTTAGTGATATTTTTCTGGACACCACCGCATTTTTGGGCACTTGCAATTAAATATAAAGACGATTATGCAAACGCTGGAATTCCTATGTTGCCAGTGGTTGCAACAAAAGCAGATGTACATCGCCAAATGTGGTTTCATACAATTGCAATGATCATCGCTTCAATAGTTCTGATACAGAGTGCAAAGCTACCGCTCTGGTCATTAGCGATAACTATTGTCTTGGGCTTGATTTTTGCAAAGCAGATGATGGCCCTACGTGAGGATTCAAACGAATATACAAAAGTTGCTGGAAAGATATTCCAGTGGTCAATTAGCTACTTGAGTTTGTATTCAGTACTTCTCGTTGTTGCCCAACTGACAATTTAGAAAGCTTGTTCTAAATCCTTCAACAAATCTGAGTAGTGCTCAAGACCCACGGAAAGTCGCAAAACCGAATCAGTTATACCCATCTCTGCACGGACTTCGGGGGCCAAGCGACGATGCGTGCTTGAAGCAGGGTGCGTAATAAGTGATTTGCTATCACCTAAGTTATTAGAAATATCAATCACTCGAAGTGCGTTCATGAATTTAAATACTGATGCCTGATCGGCCTTAAATTCAATTCCTATTGTGGAACCTCCACCACTCATCTGTTTTTGGGCTATCTCATAACCAGGATGAGATTTGAGGCCCGGATACCGCACGCTCTTAATTTCAGGTCGAGCTTCAAGAAATTCAGCAATCTTTTGAGCACTCTGGCTCATACGATCAACTCGCATACCGATTGTTTCTAAAGATTTCACAAGCACCCATGCATTGAAAGGACTTAACGATGGTCCAGTGTGGCGAACAAATTGACTCAAGTGTTCTTCAAGGTATGACCGCTTGCCCAAAATTGCACCGGCAAGAACTCGACCTTGACCGTCGATATGTTTAGTGGCCGAGTACATAACAACATCGGCACCAAGCTCAAGTGGCTTTTGCAAAACAGGTGAGGCCATGACGTTATCGACAATAACTGTTGCACCGACGTTATGTGCAAGGTCGCTGACCATTTTGATATCAACAATGTCGAGCATTGGGTTACTAGGAGTTTCAATAAAAACAACTTTTGTGGGCTTAGATAGAGCTTTTGTCCAACCTTTAACATCGTTAGTTTCTACCAGCTCAACTTCAACGCCCCACTTTGGCAATATCTCCATCAGGATTACGTAACAAGAACTAAACATTGCAGCTGATGCAACTACGCGATCTCCGGACTTCACCATGCACGCAATTGATGCAAACATTGCTGACATTCCAGAACCTGTCCCTACGCAAAACTCGGCACCCTCAATTGCAGCAAGACGTTCTTCAAACATTGAAATAGTTGGATTCGCAAAGCGCCCATAAACAAAGTGATCAACTTCGTCAGCAAAAGATGAAACTGCTTGCTCTGCCGAGGCATACGTGAAACCACTATTGAGGTACAAAGCCTCTGATGTTTCGCCAAAACCAGATCGTGCCAAACCAGCGCGCACAGATTGAGTTTCCTGATGCAACTCCCAGGTTGGATCGGGGCGCTCTGGTTGGGGCTGATAACCCCATGGGCGTTTACTCATAGGGAAAGTGTAAGGTGGCAACCGTGACCACAATTGCCATTAGCGTCAAAGATTTGAGCAAGAAGTACGGGGAGCGCACCGCTGTATCTCATGCAAGTTTCGAAGTTCCTCTAGGAACAGTCTGCGGTTTCGTCGGCCCTAATGGCTCGGGCAAGACAACAACAATGCGCATGCTCCTTGGCCTCATCACACCTACAGGCGGAACCGGAACAATTTTGGGTGAGAACATCAATCACCCCGAGCGATACCTCCATCGAGTTGGAGCAATGATTGAAGGGCCAGCTTTTTATCCAGCTTTGAGTGGAGCAGAGAATTTACGACTTCTTGCAACACTTGGTGGATATTCGGTAGATCAAGTGCAAGGACTTTTGGATCGTGTTGGGCTTGGCGATCGTGCAAATTCTAAATACAAAACTTATTCACTTGGAATGAAACAACGGCTTGGTATTGCTGCAGCACTTCTACCAAATCCGCAGTTACTTATGCTGGACGAACCAACAAATGGACTTGATCCTGCCGGCATTCAAGAAATTCGCGAACTATTGCGTGCCCTTGCAAGTGATGGAACTACAGTGTTTGTTTCTTCTCACCTACTTTCAGAGATTGAAATGATTAGTGACTCCCTAGTGATGTTGCGTCAGGGCAAAGTTATATTTGCAGGAAAAACGCACGACTTATTATTGCGCCAGCAACCAATAATCATTGCCAAGTGCAGCAATTCATCCGACAATGTGAAGCTACTGGAAATTGCAAAAACTGCAGGACATGAAGGATCCATTATTGACAACGCGGCCCATATTCTTGCAGCGGCAGATTGGGCGCCCATTCTTAATAAGTTGGCCTTTGATTCGGGGATAACACTTTCGCAACTTTCTCCAGTACTACCATCGCTTGAAGAAACATTCTTCGAGATGACGGGAGACGATCAATGATCCGCGTCTTCTTTGCCGAATGGCGCAAGCTTCGCCGGCCAACATTGTTTTTTGGAACTATGGGAGCCGTCATGGCAGTCACCGCACTTGTGACATCGCTTCTATTTCTCTTGCTTGATTCACCCCGTGGTAACGGACGTGAAGGCCGAATGATTTCCCGTCAAACTTTGGAACTTGCCCATGGCGTTTCAATTGGGTTCAGTTCGGCAGCAGGTTTACTGGGTCTAGTTGCGCTCTGCGTCTTTGCTGCACAAACAGCGCAGGAATATACCTATGGCACATTGCGAAATCTGTTGGTTCGCCAACCGCGCAGGCTGACATTGCTATTTGGAAAATTTGTAGCGATGAAATCTTTTGCGCTTATAACAGTGATTGTTTCCGCAGTTGTTGCCGTGGGTCTTGCTTTTGCACTATCAGACAAGGCAAACGTAAATACAGCAGCATGGACTACAGCAGACGCACAATGGTCTTTAATACAAACTTTCATTAATGTTTTTATCTCAGTAGTTGCATATGGAACTGTGGGAATGATTCTTGGAATTCTCTTCAGATCTCCCATCCCTGCAATTTCCCTGGGAGTTGCCTGGTTACTTATTGTTGAAAATATCATCGCCGCAACAGTTAAGAACTCCGGTAAATGGATGCCAGGACAAGCAATGACAAGCATTGCATCAGGTGGAGATCTCAATTCTTCTTACTTGCATGCAATTGCATTGGTCTCTGTCTACTTAGCTGCAGGAACAATTCTTGTTGCAGTTCTATTTCGTCGCCGTGATGTTTCAAATTAAGACACTTAGCTCATAATCAGCTGATTAATCTCTCAAGCGTTTATTATTAGCGCTTCAGGAGGGAGCAAGATTATGAAAAGTACGCGCGCGCTAGCCATTGTCTTAGCTCTCGGTCTTGTCTGCGCATCAACTCCCGCCTTCGCGAAAACGCCAAAACCAACCCTTGCGCAAATTGAGGCAGCAAAGAAGGCTGAAACTGCCAAGAAAAAATTAGCCGATATAGCCGCGGAAAAGCTTAATAAAGCCAATCAAACATTGCGCGGGTTGACTGCAATCGCAGACAATGCACGAGCCAAATATGTGCAAGCACAAAATGAATTAGCAATTGCAACAAGAGTGGCAGATGCAGCTGCGGTGCATGCCAGAGAAACGGCAGCCGCGGTGGACGAAGCACACCGCGTTATTGGAAAACTTGCAGCCAACGCATACATTCTCGGCGGAGGTTTAGGAGACCTCGAGCCATTGCTCAGTTCAAATGGTCCCCAGGATCTTATGGATCAACTTTCAACATTAAGCACCATTGGTGCACACAACTCAACCGCCCTTGATCGGTTTAAAGCAGCAGAGGTAGTTGCTCGTGCGGCGAAGAAACAAGCAGATGACACTAAGGCGGCCCAAGTCGTTGCTACAGAAAAAGTTGCAGCAGCAAAGAAAATTGCAGATGCGGCTAAAGCTGCCCAGCAGGTAGAAGTGAACAAGTTACAAAAAGTGCAAGATCAATTGATGAAGGAATTGTTGAGTGCCAAGAAAGTTCGTGTAACACTGGAACAACAACGTCAATTAGCTTTGCTGGAAGAGGCAAATGCAAATAAGGCTGCGCAAACAACAGGGCAGAAAAAAGTCTGGCCGGATAAAGGCTTTAAAGGTCGCTCAACTATTCGTTCAACAGAAGCCCAACGCTTGAAAGCTGTTGCTTATGCAAAGAAGCAAGTCCTAGCGAGAAAGCCATATGTATGGGGTGCACAAGGTCCAAATTCATTTGACTGTTCAGGTCTTGTTTACGCTGCTTATTTATATGCAGGTCTTGGATATCCTGAGTGGGGACGTCTGAATGCGGCTCTGTATTCAGTGTCGACCAAGCACGTAACTTTTGCTGAACTCCAACCAGGAGACCTGCTTTTCTATTCGTTTAACGGCTCAATTAGCTCTATCCATCACATCACAATTTACGCTGGCAACGGCATGATGTGGGAAGCCAACTCAAAGAGCAAAGGGTTGATTTTCTCCAACATGTACAGCATCAATGGGCTTATGCCATTTGGTGGTCGGGTCTAGTCTTTACCTATGGCGCAACCCACCAATAACTCTATGGTGGCTATTCGCACCGCAGTTCGAACTGAATTAGAAAAGTGTTCAGCCGGCGATAAAGTAATTGTTGCATCTTCCGGTGGTGCTGATTCACTTGCACTAAGTTTCGCCGTTGCAAAAGAGGCTAGCAAATTAGCACTTCAAGTAGTTGGCGTAACGATTGATCATCAGTTGCAAGTAAATTCCTCTGATCAAGCAAGTAGAGTTCTTAAACAGTTTGAAACTATGGGTATTTCTGATTCTGAGGTTGTAACAGTACAAGTTGATGTCACCGATGGAATCGAAGCATCGGCCAGGCGCGCAAGGTATGAGGCGTTAGATTCCATCGCACAGAAACTTGGCGTAGTGAAAATTCTTTTAGGACATACTCGCGATGATCAAGCAGAAAGTGTTCTCTTAGGTTTAGCTCGTGGTTCAGGAACGCGTTCACTTTCGGCAATGGCAACGCAGAATGGAATTTATGTGCGTCCGTTACTTGCGATTACTCGAGAGCAAACGCTCAGCGCATGTGCTGAAGAAAACTTAGAACCTTGGATTGATCCACACAATAGTGATCCGCAATTCAAACGAGTCCGCGTTCGCATGCAAGCACTTCCTGTTTTAGAGGAAACTATTGGACCTGGAATCAGCGCATCACTCGCTCGTAGTGCTGGGCTCTTGCGAGATGATGCCGACGCACTTGATGATTGGGCAGAGAAGGTATTTGCAACTCTGGATGCGCAATCTCTTGATATTGATCTGATTTCGCAACTTCCCAGGGCTGTACGCAGTCGCATCCTTCGGTTGGCTGTATATGCCTCTGGAGCCCCTTTAGGCTCCCTTACAGCCGAACAAGTGAGCGTGCTTGAGGCGCTGGTCACCTCGTGGAGCGGGCAAGGAGAGGTGAGCTTGCCAGGTGGTGTGAAGGTTCGACGAATTTCGGGCAGACTTTCGCTCTTACAGTCCGATCAATAGGAAGCGCGAGGAACCGTGGATCTATCAGCCGTTGGCAACGATGTTGAAAGAGTGGTCGCAACTGAAGAGCAACTCAAAGCAAAAGTAAAAGAGTTAGCACAACGCGTTGATGAAGATTATCGCGATCGCGATCTATTACTTGTTGGAGTTCTCAAAGGTGCCGTCATGGCAATGGCAGATTTAGCGCGCGCACTCCAACGCCATGTTGAAATGGATTGGATGGCAGTTTCATCTTACGGATCAGGCACGAAATCAAGTGGTGTTGTACGAATCCTTAAAGATTTAGACCGCGACATTACCGGCCGAGAAGTACTCATTGTTGAAGACATTGTTGACTCTGGCTTAACTCTTTCTTGGCTCAAAGCTAATCTCGAATCACGCGGCGCAAAGAGCGTAGAAATTCTTGCGATCCTAAGAAAACCAGACGCGGCCAAAGTTGAAGTGCCGGTCAAGTATGTTGGTTTTGAAATTCCTTCCGACTTTGTTGTCGGATACGGACTTGATTTCAATGAGCTATACAGAAACCTCCCTTTCATCGGTGTCCTAGCCAAACATAAGTATTCCTAAGAGAAGCGATTAAAAATTACATGGAAATTCCAAAGAAGAAAAAGAAATCCGAGAAGAAGCCTAGTAAAGCACCGCAAACACGTGCCCAACGGATGCTTAGAGGACCACTTTTTTGGATTGTCCTTGCAATTATTGGAGTAACTCTCTTCGGTCAAATTTCTAGTGCAGGAAATAAATACACGCAAGTAAAAACTTCAGAAATATTAGATGCAATTTCTAAGAGCCAAGTTGATTCGGTCTTGCTCATCGATAAGAGTCAGAAAATACAAGCAATTTTGAAATCTGGGTCCTCTATAAAAGGCGCAACAAAAGTAGAAGCTTCATATATAACGGGACAAGAGCCAACGCTGATTGATGCATTAACGAGCAACCCTCCACCGAAATCATGGTCGGTAAAGGTTGCATCGCAGTCACTTCTTGTTTCAATCTTCTTCTCTTTTGCACCAATCTTGCTTATTGGATTCCTCTTCTTCTTCATGATGAGTCAAGCACAAGGTGGTTCGAGAGCATTTAGTTTTGGACGCTCGAGAGCGAAATTGCAAAGCGATGATGTCCCTAAAACAACATTTGCCGACGTTGCAGGAGCTCAAGAGGCAGTTGCCGAATTGATGGAAATTAAGGACTTCTTGGCCAACCCTCCAAAATACGTTGCACTTGGTGCGAAAATTCCTAAAGGAATTTTGCTTTACGGTCCTCCAGGAACCGGTAAAACACTTCTCGCTCGAGCAGTTGCAGGTGAGGCTAATGTTCCTTTCTATTCAATATCAGGCTCAGACTTTGTTGAAATGTTTGTTGGAGTTGGCGCATCTCGTGTTCGCGATCTATTCAATCAAGCAAAAGAAAACGCACCATCAATTGTTTTTGTTGATGAAATTGACGCAGTTGGTCGCCAACGTGGTGCAGGTATGGGTGGCGGACACGATGAGCGCGAACAAACGCTTAATCAATTACTTGTTGAGATGGATGGTTTTGAAACAAATGGGTCAGTCATTCTTATTGCAGCAACTAACCGTCCAGATGTATTAGATCCAGCGCTTTTGCGCCCTGGTCGATTTGATCGGCAGATTCCAGTTGAACGTCCAGACCTCAAAGGACGCGAAGAAATTTTGAAAGTTCATGCAAAAGGTAAGCCTCTAGACAAGAGCGTTGAACTTATTAATTATGCACGCAGGACTCCTGGATTTACCGGTGCTGACCTTGCTAACGTGCTTAACGAAGCTGCCTTACTTACAGCGCGTGAGAACAAGAAGGTCATTACAAATACATCAATGGATGAAGCCATTGACCGTGTTATGGCTGGGCCTCAACGCAAGAGCAGAATCATGAGCGAAGAAGAACGTCGCGTTACTGCCTATCACGAGGGCGGTCATGCACTTGTTGCACACGCACTTCCACACACTGATCCTGTTCACAAAATAACAATCATGCCTCGCGGTCGAGCGCTTGGTTACACGATGGTTTTGCCGGATGAAGACAAATACTCGACGACTAGAAACCAACTATTAGATCAACTTTCTTATGCACTCGGCGGTCGCGCTGCAGAGGAATTGATTTTCCATGATCCTTCAACGGGTGCCAGCAATGACATTGAAAAAGCCACAGCACTAGCCCGCGCAATGGTGACTCAGTATGGAATGACTGAAGCAATCGGTGCCATCAAACTTGGAAGTGATGCAACAGAACCATTTATGGGCCGTGATTACGGACATACACGCGATTTCTCCGAAAGCATCGCAGCAGTTGTTGATAGTGAAATTAGATCTTTAATTGAAAACGCTCATCAAGAAGCCTTTAATATTCTAGAAAACAACAGATCAGTTCTTGATGAGATGGTCATTCAATTACTTGAAAAGGAAACGCTCAATAAAGAAGAGATCGCGAAAATCTTCAAGAAGGTAAAACCTTATCCATCGCGACCAGCATGGACTGGATCACCTATGCGTAGGCCGTCGACACTTCCACCGGTTCCAACAACTCCTGCACTGATAGTTGCTGAAGATGAACCAGAGAAGAAAGTCCGTAAGGCGAAAAAAACGAGTGAGTGATATCAACCCAATCTCAATGGGTCCACAAGATGGACGCGCGAAGCACCCTTATGACCAAGCGCGTGCAGAGAAAGCAGTTAAGGAATTATTACTTGCACTCGGAGAAGATCCAGATCGTGATGGGTTACGTGAGACACCTTCGCGTGTAGCCCGCGCACTTGCAGAAAATTTCGCAGGCTTGTGGCAATCACCCGAAGATGTACTCACAACCTCTTTTGATATCGGCCACGAAGAGCTAGTTATTGTTAAAGATATTGATGTTTTTTCCCACTGCGAACATCACTTAACACCTTTCCACGGTGTTGCGCATGTGGGGTACATCCCATCTGGGCGAATTACCGGACTTTCAAAAATCGCACGATTGGTAGACATGTTTGCTCGTCGCCCACAGGTGCAAGAGCGAATGACTTCACAGATCGCAGATGCGCTTGTTGAGATTCTTCAACCAGCCGGAGTAATCGTAATTATTGAGTGTGAGCATCTTTGTATGTCCATGCGTGGTGTTCGCAAAACAGAAGCCAGAACTATAACGAGTGCTGTCCGCGGTAAATTACGAGATCCCGCAACTCGCGCTGAAGCAATTAGCCTTATTACATCGCGGTAATTGTTGTGGCACTTTCTGACCTTGGTCTTGCCCAGAATCGCACTTTGGTAATGGGAATTCTTAATGTCACGCCAGATTCTTTTGCAGATGGTGGTCACTTTGCCTCACACGAAAACGCAATTGCTCGAGGGCTAGAAATGTTAAGTGAAGGCGTTGACATTATCGATATCGGCGGTGAATCCACTCGCCCTGGTGCGGTTCGAGTATCGGCTGAAGAAGAGCAAAGACGCATACTTGCGGTAATTACATCCCTTGCTCAATCCGGTGCAATTATTAGTGTGGATACCAAGAGAGCTGATACAGCGCAATTGGCAATTTCTTCCGGTGCAAAACTTGTTAACGATGTTAGCGCTGGAGTTTCTGATTCCCAAATGCTTGCCACAGTTGCGCAATTAGGCGTGCCCTATATCGCAATGCACAATCGCGGTGATTCGATTGAGATGCAATCACGAGCAACGTATAAAGACGTTCTGGCTGAGGTGCTAGATGAGTTAACTGATCGCGTAGAACAATCACTCAAAGCAGGAATATCAAGGGATAACTTAGTGATTGATCCAGGTCTTGGATTTGCAAAAGAGAGCGAACATAATTGGGAAATATTGCGTAATCTAGAAAAGTTTAAAGAGTTAGGGTTCCCCGTCCTAGTTGGTGGATCACGCAAGCGATTCTTGGGTGCATTAGTAAATGCACAAGATCCAAATGAGCGTGAATCTGCCAGCATTGCACTCACTACTCATTGCGCCACAGCGGGGGTCTGGGGCGTTAGAGTCCATAGCGTGAAACCGCATAGAGATGCCATTGCATTGGTAGGGAAATTGTCATGAGTGATCAAATCTCGATAACAGGAATTCATGCATTTGGTTTTCATGGTGTCTATGACCACGAGCGACGTGATGGACAAGATTTCTTTGTAGATGTTCTCATTGATTTAAGTTTGGCAAAAGCATCTCAATCAGATGCTTTGAAAGACACCGTTGACTACGGGCGCATATGCGACATTGTTATTGAGGAAATTGCGGGCCCGCCATGTGCTCTTATCGAAAAGTTAGCTGGAAATATTGGTGACCAGCTTCTTAAAACATTTAAGCCGATAAAGAAAATTAAAGTCACAGTGCATAAGCCGGCTGCGCCAGTAGATGCTCAGGTTCTTGATATCGCAGTTGCGGTTGAGCGATCTCGTTGAAAGCGATAGTTGCCCTAGGGGCCAATCTTGAAGAACCACAATCTGCAATTGAATTAGCCGTTGCATTGCTTCGTGAAGCAACGGATGTCACTTCAGTTTCTTCGATGTATAAGACAAAACCGGTAGGTGGCCCGGCACAACCCGACTATGTCAATGCAGTTGTAATTATTGAAAGTGATTTACCCGCAATCGAATTCCTTCATTTATTGCACGGAATAGAAAAGTGCATGGGAAGAATTCGTGCAGAGAAATGGGGACCGCGAGTTATAGATCTAGATCTCATTAGTTATGGGTCAATAATTAGCCAGTCCGAAGAACTCACACTTCCGCATCCAAGGGCACATGAGCGCCGATTCGTTCTAGAACCATGGATAGAAATAGATCCACAAGCACACCTGATTACCCATGGTCCAGTGTCAGAGATTTTGCAACAACTGCCACCTGCCAAGTAAACTTTCACCCTTAGCCCGGTACCCCGAAAGGACTGGAGCAGATGCTTATAACAAGTAACACCCAAGAGTTTCGTGCGGGCAATATTGCATTCGTCCCGACTATGGGAGCTCTCCACAAAGGACATGCAAGTTTAATTAATCAAGCACGACAATTGGGCGAAAAGGTAGTTGTTAGTATTTTTGTGAATCCACTCCAATTTGAAAATAAATCAGATCTCGAGAAATATCCAAGTACTCCAGAAATGGATGCGGAGATTGCAGAAAGTGCCGGAGCAGATGTACTTTGGCTCCCAACTACATCTGACATTTATCCAGGAGAAATCAAGACAGTCGAGCCAGGCCCAATTGGAAATATTTTTGAAGGCGAATCTCGTCCAGCTCACTTTCAAGGAGTACTAACAGTTGTTAAGAGATTATTTGATCTAGTTCAACCTCATTGGGCGATATTTGGAGAGAAGGATTATCAACAACTTTTTTTAATTCAACAAATGGTTCGTGAATTGCAGATTCCCGTCTCTGTTGTCCCGGGTGAAACGATTCGAGATCTCGATGGATTGGCAATTTCATCTCGCAATGTTCGCCTTTCAGAACAAGATCGCAACGCAGCTTTAGTTATTTCGCGAGCTTTAAATAGCGCACGAGGAATGCAAACTTTGAGCGCCAAGCAAGAGGCATTAGATGAAGCCCTTTTTTCTGAGCCACTCTTTCGTCGTGACTATGCCTGCATTATTGATGAGGCTACTTTTGAATTAGCTTCAGAGACCACCGTATCTAAGCGTGCTTTAGTTGCCGGTTGGGTAAATGGGGTCCGTTTGATTGACAATATGCCTATGAAGGTGAGCGCTCAGTGAAACTCCTTGCCCCGAAACCGGGATGGACTGCGCGAGCTGATGTAATTGTTGTTGGATCAGGAGTTGCAGGTTTAACAACTGCGCTGCAGATAAGAACTTTTGGACTTTCTGTTTTGCTTGTAACTAAAGCGCGCGTGGATGCAGGTTCAACAAAGTGGGCACAAGGTGGAATCGCAGCAGCACTTGGCCCAGGAGATTCACCCGGGCAACATGAAAACGACACTCTCGACGCCGGTGCAGGATTGTGCGATCGTGAAGCCGTTGAAGTATTAGTTTCAGAAGGACCAGAAGCTGTTCGCAAACTTATTGCTAGGGGTGCGGTTTTCGATAAAGAAGCATCTGGTGAAATTGCACTCACCCGTGAAGGTGGACACCATCGCAATAGGATTTTACATGCCGGAGGCGATGCAACAGGGGCAGAAGTTTCACGAGCACTACTTGCAGCAGTTCATGATGATGCTGGAATTGAAGTTGTTGAACATGCACTCGTGCTCGATGCTTTAAAGAATAAAAATGGTGCGGTTTGTGGAGTTACTTTGCACGTTATCGGAGCGGGAACAAGAGATGGCGTCGGTCAAGCGTTAGCGCGCGCAGTTGTACTTGCAACAGGTGGTCTTGGACAAGTTTTTGCTCAATCTACAAATCCATCTGTTTCAACTGGAGATGGAGTGGCGTTGGCACTGCGTGCAGGCGCTGATGTAGCAGACGTTGAATTCATTCAGTTTCATCCAACTGTTCTGTGGTTGGGTGATGGATCCCAAGGTCAACAACCCCTCATTAGCGAAGCAGTACGGGGTGAAGGCGCTTATCTTGTCGATGACGATGGGGTGCGATTTATGGTTGGTTTGCATCCGCTGGCCGAGCTTGCACCACGCGATGTTGTATCAATTGCCAGCATGCGTCACATGAACAAAACTGGCGCACATCATGTGTGGCTCGATGTTCGTCATATAGAGGGCTTCACTGACAGATTTCCTACTATTTATGCCTCATGCATTGCACACGGAATTGATCCGTTAACGGAATTAATTCCAGTAGCTCCTGCTTCACATTACGCCTCGGGTGGAGTGCGAGTGGATTTAAATGGGCGTACTTCAGTTGCAGGACTCTATGCATGTGGCGAAACTGCTTGTTCTGGGGTTCATGGTGCAAATCGTTTGGCATCGAACTCATTACTCGAAGGACTTGTATTTAGTGCTCGGATTGCCGGAGATATCTCTCAAAACGCGCCAAGTTTCACGGAGGCAGTTATTGCGCAGGAACAAACTTTCTTGCTTGATCCGACCTCCCGAAAAGTATTACAGGAAAGCATGAGTCAAGGAGCAGGTGTTCTCCGCTCCAAGAAATCTTTACAGGAGACGCAAGACGTATTAGATAAAATCGCCACACATTCAAGTCTTGCGCCATGCGTTGAAGCATGGGAAACAACCAACTTGTACCAATTGGCGCAAGTTATCGTTGGGTCAGCTTTAACTCGCGAAGAAACTCGAGGATCTCATTGGCGCGAAGATTTTCCTGAACAAAATAGTGCTTGGTTGAAAAGAATTTTGCAGCACATGGACCCACAAGGAAATCTGAGCAGTAAGTTTCAGGAGGTAATAAAGAAATGAACTTCTCTGAACTAACTCCGAAAACTCGAGCTTTACTGAGCAATCTTGGTCTAGATCCTGCGATGGTTGTTGAAATTATTCGGCGCGCAATAAATGAAGATTTAGATGGCGGGCAAGATGTAACGACAGTGGCAACAGTTGATGTAAACCAGAAATCGATTGCACAATTTTCAGCCCGCAAATCTGGTGTTATTGCCGGCGTAGTAATTGCCCAAGCAACGCTAGAAACGTTGGGAATTAACGATGTCAGTATTTTTGCCGAAGATGGGGAGAGCGTTAAAGCTGGTACTGTCTTAATTAGCGCAAGAGGAAATACGAGAGATCTCTTGTTAGCCGAACGCACCGCTCTTAATTTTCTTGGCCATTTAAGTGGTATCGCGACATTGACTCAACAGTGGGTACAAGAAGTATCAAAATACAAGACCGGAATTCGTGATACTCGAAAGACAACGCCAGGCTTGCGCCATTTAGAGAAATTTGCCGTAAGAATGGGTGGCGGTACAAACCACCGACTCTCTCTTAACGAGTCTGCGTTGATTAAGGACAATCACATTGAGTCAGCTGGGGGAGTTACACAAGCCTTCGAGCGTCTAAGAACTTTTGATTCGGCAATAGAAGTCGAGGTCGAAGTCGATACTTTAGATCAACTTAAAGAGGTTCTACCCCTTAAACCTGACCTCATATTGCTCGACAATATGAGCGTTGACGAATGCAAAGAAGCTGTTGCAATCACCAAGGGTGCAATCAAGCTAGAAGCTTCTGGTGGTCTATCACTAGAAAATGCAAAGGAGTACGCAGCTACAGGAGTTGCGTATTTAGCAGTTGGCGCACTGACACATTCTGCGCCAGTTTTGGATATCGGACTCGACCTAAAGGCGGAGATCTAAATGTTATTAACTATCGATGTAGGAAATACAAATACAGTCCTTGGCGTTTTTGACGGAGATCAATTAGTAAAATCATGGCGAGTCAAGACTGATCCTCGAAATACCGCTGACGAACTTTGGTTGCAATTTGGCGCACTTGTCGCAAACTACAAGATTACGGGTCTGGCAGTATGTTCAACTGTTCCAGCGACACTTCGTGAACTTCGAACAATGATTGCTAACTATTTTCCAGATATTCGAACAACAATTGTGGAACCCGGAATCAAGACCGGCGTACCTTTGCTTGTAGATAATCCAAAGGAAATTGGTGCAGATCGCATTGTTAATACTTTAGCGGCGCACACTCTTTATCCCACCGGACCTGCAATTGTCGTTGACTTTGGAACTTCAACAAATCTAGATGTGGTTTCACCAAAGGGGGAATTCTTGGGTGGAGCACTTGCTCCAGGAATTGAGATTTCTGTAGATGCATTGGCTGCTAGAGCTGCACAGCTTCGAAAAGTTGAGTTAGTAGTTCCTCGCTCAGTCATTGGGAAAAATACGGTTGAGGCTTTGCAGTCGGGAACGATCTATGGTTTTGCTGGTCAGGTCGATGGGTTAGTTGAGCGAATCACTACTGAACTGCTCGAGTCATTTAAGGAGAAGCCAACAGTGATCGCTACCGGGGGTCTTGCTCCTTTAGTTCTTGGTATTTCTCGGAGCATTCAACATCACGAGCCAGATCTAACCTTGATTGGTCTGCGTTTGATTCACGAGAGAAATGCTTAACTCGGTAGACTCCACGCATTATGGCCGATAACCCAATTATTGAAAGCGAAGACGATCTTCCGGAGCAATTACGGATTCGTCGCGAAAAACGTGCTGGTCTTATTGAGCGCGGAATTGAGCCATATCCAGTGGGAGTAGCCCGCACGCTTTCACTTGCCGAAGTGCGCGCAAAATATGCATCCCTTGAAATTGATGTCACAACTGGTGACATCCAATCTTTAACAGGACGCATAATTTTTAAACGCGATACAGGCAAGCTTTGTTTTGCTACTTTGCGCGAAGGCGACGGAACAGAACTCCAAGCAATGTTCTCACTCGACAAGGTTGGTGAAGATTCACTTAACGCATGGAAGTCTGATATCGATTTAGGGGACATTGTTAGCGTCACTGGAGAAATCATTACCTCCAAACGCGGTGAACTTTCGATTTTGGCGAACAGTTGGGAATTAGCGGCTAAGTCTTTGCGTCCGCTACCTAATGACCACAAACCGATGTCGGAGGAAACTCGAGTTCGCATGCGTTATGTTGATTTGATTGTCCGTCCTGAAGCACGCACTAACGCACGCATGCGGCCTGCAGTAATGCGATCACTTCGCGAAACTTTTCATGCAAGGCAATATTTAGAAGTCGAAACTCCAATGCTGCAAGTTCAGCATGGAGGCGCTGCAGCTCGACCATTCAAAACTCATAGCAATGCTTACGACATGGAACTTTTCCTCCGCATTGCACCTGAATTATTTCTCAAGCGATGTGTTGTTGGTGGAATTGAAAGAGTTTTCGAAATCAACCGCAACTTCCGCAATGAAGGCGCTGATTCAAGCCATTCACCTGAGTTTGCAATGATTGAAAGCTACGAAGCGTATGCAGACTGGCGTACAAAAGCTGATCTTGCTCGCGCACTTGTACAAGACGCATCCATGGCAATTTTTGGATCGCATATCGCAAAGCATCACGATGGACGTGAATCTGACCTTGGTGGAACCTGGAAGGAAATCTCTCTCTACGATGCGATTTCTGATGGCGTTGGAGAAAGTGTTACAGCGCTGACTCCCCGCGCCGACTTAGTGAAAATAGCTACTAAATTAGGCATGAAACTGGATCCTAATTGGGTTACAGGCAAGTTGGCAGAAGAAATTTTCGAACATGTTTCTGCGGACAAACTTAATGAACCAACATTCGTTATGGGCTTTCCTGTTGATAATGCACCACTAGTCCGTGGCCATCGTGAACTACCAGGTGTTGTTGAAAAGTGGGATCTCTATGTTGATGGATTTGAATTAGCCACTGGTTATTCAGAACTTATTGATCCAGTAATTCAACGCGATCGCTTAGTTGAGCAAGCTCGACTTGGCGCTAAAGGTGATTTCGAAGCGATGCAAGTAGATGAAGACTTCTTGCGTGCGATGGAATTTGGAATGCCTCCAATGGGCGGACTAGGAATGGGCGTCGACAGATTACTGATGGCACTTACCGGCCTTGGAATTCGCGAAACAATTCTCTTTCCGCTTGTTAAACCAGAAGTTGAATAGCCATGATTGAAATTCGCCCTGCTCGATCAACTGATGTAAAAGGTATTCGTAAACTCATCGACACTTACGCACCTCAAAGACGATTGCTGTCTAAAGAAACAGTCACGCTTTATGAAAGCGTTCAGGAATTTAGCGTTGCAGTTGAAAATGGGGAAATAGTGGGATGTGGAGCAATTCACGTTCTCTGGGAAGACTTGGCTGAAGTCCGTACGGTTGCAGTTGCAGAAAACCTTCGTCGCCAAGGTGTGGGGCATAAAATTATGGAAGCGGTTATTCAACGGGCGCGCGAAATTGGCGTGAAGAGAATTTTTTGCTTAACTTTTGAAACAGAATTCTTTGGAAAGCATGGATTCGAAGAAATCAAAGGAACTCCGGTTGATCCTGAGGTGTATGCCCAACTTCTCCATTCTTATGACACGGGAATCGCTGAGTTCCTTGAACTGGAAAGCGTAAAGCCCAATACATTGGGCAATACGCGGATGCTTAAATACCTCTAACTCGCCTCCCAGATATCGCCCATTTCGGGCATAAATGGCCTATATCTGGTGTTCTACCTGGTGTTGCAAGAATGGACTAAACCCCGCCTCGCACCGTTGCCCCACCTGGCATTAGGCTTATCCGATAGCCCCAAAGAAGGAGTGATTCATGTTTGAGCGCTTTACAGATCGAGCCAGACGCGTTGTCGTCCTGGCCCAAGAAGAAGCTCGCATGCTCAATCACAATTACATCGGCACAGAACATATCCTCCTTGGATTAATCCATGAGGGCGAAGGTGTAGCCGCAAAAGCTCTCGAGTCCATGACTATCTCTTTAGAGGCTGTGCGCTCGCAAGTTGAAGAAATCATTGGGCAAGGTCAACAAGCACCAAGTGGCCACATTCCTTTTACTCCCCGCGCAAAGAAAGTACTTGAGCTTTCACTTCGCGAAGCGCTACAACTTGGACATAATTACATTGGTACAGAACATATTTTGCTTGGTCTCATTCGCGAAGGCGAAGGTGTTGCAGCACAAGTACTTATTAAATTAGGTGCAGATCTTGCTCGTGTTCGCCAGCAAGTAATTCAACTTCTCTCCGGTTATCAAGGAAAAGAAGCTGTCACAACTGGTGGTCCTGCCGAAGGGACTCCATCAACTTCTTTAGTACTCGATCAATTTGGCCGTAACCTCACTCAAGCTGCCCGCGAAGGAAAACTTGATCCTGTCATCGGTCGCGAAAAAGAAATAGAACGCGTAATGCAGGTACTTTCTCGTCGCACCAAGAACAATCCTGTTCTCATTGGCGAACCAGGAGTTGGCAAAACTGCTGTTGTTGAAGGTCTAGCTCAAGCAATTGTTAAAGGTGATGTCCCTGAAACTCTCAAAGATAAGCAGTTGTATTCACTAGATCTAGGTGCATTGGTTGCCGGAAGTCGCTACCGCGGAGATTTTGAAGAGCGTTTGAAGAAAGTTCTTAAAGAGATTCGCACTCGTGGCGACATTATTTTGTTCATTGACGAAATTCATACACTCGTTGGCGCAGGCGCTGCAGAAGGTGCAATCGACGCAGCTAGCATCTTGAAGCCAATGTTGGCACGTGGCGAACTCCAGACAATTGGTGCAACAACGCTCGATGAATATCGAAAGCACCTTGAAAAAGATGCTGCACTCGAGCGACGCTTCCAACCTATTCAAGTTGCTGAGCCATCACTTGCTCACACCATTGAAATACTTAAAGGACTTCGCGATCGCTACGAAACACATCACCGTGTATCGATTTCAGATGCAGCTCTAGTCTCTGCTGCAACTCTTGCAGATCGCTACGTATCTGATCGTTTCTTGCCAGATAAAGCAATTGATTTAATTGATGAAGCCGGATCTCGCTTGCGTATTCGTCGCATGACAGCGCCACCGGAGCTTCGCGAGTTTGACGATAAAATTGCAAACGTCCGTAAGGAAAAGGAATCAGCAATCGATGGCCAAGATTTCGAAAAGGCTGCCTCCCTTCGAGATACAGAAAAGAATCTCATTGCTGAAAAAGCTGAGCGCGAAAAGACATGGAAAGCTGGCGACCTCGATATGGTCACCGAAGTTGATGAAGAACTCATCGCCGAAGTACTTTCCATTGCTACAGGAATTCCAGTCTTTAAATTAACTGAAGAAGAAACTGCTCGTCTGCTTCGTATGGAAGATGAACTCCATCGTCGCGTTATTGGGCAAGACCAAGCGATCAAGGCGCTCTCACAGGCCATTCGTCGCACACGTGCAGGGCTTAAAGATCCAAAGCGCCCTGGTGGCTCATTTATTTTCGCGGGCCCATCTGGCGTTGGAAAAACAGAGCTCTCACGCACACTTGCTGCATTTTTATTTGGCAGCGCCGATTCACTTATTCAACTTGATATGTCCGAATACTCCGAGCGTCACACGGCATCACGTCTCTTCGGTGCACCTCCAGGGTTCGTTGGTTATGACGAAGGTGGACAGTTGACTGAAAAAGTTCGTCGTAAGCCATTCTCTGTTGTGCTCTTTGATGAAATTGAAAAAGCGCACCCAGATATCTTCAACTCCTTATTACAGGTATTGGAAGATGGTCGTTTGACTGACGCACAAGGTCGCGTTGTCGATTTCAAGAACACTGTCATCATCATGACAACTAACTTGGGTACTCGCGATATTTCAAAGGGCGCTGGCCTTGGATTTGCTAACTCTGACGATGAATTAACAAACTACGAGCGCATGAAGTCAAAAGTCGGAGATGAACTCAAGACGCATTTCCGTCCAGAGTTCCTCAACCGTATCGATGACATTATTGTCTTCCATCAATTAACTAAACTTGAAATTATTCAAATTGTTGATTTGATGATCGCAAATCTTGATGATCGCCTCAAGGCGAAAGATATGGGAATTGAACTTACATCTGGCGCGAAAGAGTTGTTGGCAGCTCGCGGTTACGACCCACTCATGGGCGCGCGTCCGTTGCGTCGCACAATTCAACGAGAAATTGAAGATGCTCTTTCAGAGAAGATTCTTTTTGGCGAACTCAAAGCAGGCGAAATTATTGTCGTCGATGTTGAGGGCGAAGGAACAGAAGCTAAATTCACTTTTGCTGGCGCTCCAAAAGCTCTCATGCCAGATACCCCAGGGGATTTAGCACCTACTGTCTAACAATTAGGTTCCAATTCTTAAGAATTGGAACACGGCTGGAATCTGCGTAATTCCAGTCAATTCGAAAGTAAATATCGCTGCCATCTTGGTGAGCTTTAGACGCGCAATAAATTAAGGTCATAAATCATTGACACAGGGTTCCCCCAGGATTATCTTTTGTAGATAATCCTTAACTTTTCCTGAGAGGAAATAGTCATATGACAAACCAAATTTTTCGCGGAGTGTTCACTTCTCGCGCACGACTGATTGCAGTTCTGGGCATTTCTGCCCTACTGCTTTCTGCTTGCGCCTCATCCAAGGATTCGGCGGCAGAAACTGCTGCACCAGCTGAAGGTTCTGCTTTCACATACTCCCAACCTGAGGGCTTGCCAGGTGCAACTCCTCCAGATCAGCGAAAACTTTGGACCTACAACAAGGAAACAGGATTGTTCGAAGAAACTCCTGGCGATGCTTCAACATATGTCCCCAATACTGATCGCAAAGTTCCAGCAGGAACCGGTTTAGCATTTGGTGATGGAATGGCAGGAATCGCATTCACAGTTGCCATTGACAGAAATCTTTATCCACTAGCAAAGAAGATGGGCTTTGATCTTAAATACTGCGACTTGGCATTTAAGACTGAAAAAGCAATTTCTTGCGCTGAGGACATGACACTTTTGAAGCCAAAGGTTGCTGTTGTTGAAAACTGGCAAGCTGCTGCTGCGGAACAAATGATGAAAATTTACAACGATGCAAGAGTTCCAGTAATTACTGTTGACCTTCCACACCCAAATGCAATTTATTTTGGAGTGAATGGTTTTGAGAGTGGAATCGCTGCTGGTAAAGCTGCAGGAGAATTCGCAAAGAAAAGATGGGATTGCAAAGATGTCTGGATCTACCTAGCTGCAAATCCAATCGAAGGCGCCACTGTTGACCTTCGCATGGTGGGCTTTGCTAACGGAATTCAAACAGTCTGTGGCGTAGTGCCAGCAAATCGCATTGTGCGCGTAACAATGGACCAGCAATCACCAGATCAGGAACTATCTGTTACAACTGACTGGCTGACCGCAAACCCAACTGCAAAGCACATCCTGGCATCAAACGTTGACGGAATTGATGTGGGTATAGCAAAGGCATTCGTGCAAACTGGCCGCGATGGTTGGGATATTCAACAAGGTTGTGACGACAACGGAATCGCAACATTGAAATCTGGAGACGTGGATAAGACTCATATGATTGGATGCGTTGCATTCCATCCTGATAACTATCCTAAGTTTTTCCTTTCAATCGCTGCAGATATTATTGAAGGAAAAGCAGTTCCAAATGAGGTCAACTACCCATTGGAATTCTTCAGTCATGAGAATATTGATCAATTAGTGATTCATTAATGTCGAAAGAAGTTCCCTCTTCAGCGGAAGTCGGCCCACTTCTTGAATTGTCAGGAATTACTAAGAGGTTCGGCCCCGTAGATGTGCTACGGGGCATTGACCTTAAGATCAATCGTGCTGAAGCGATTGGGCTCATTGGTGACAATGGAGCGGGTAAATCAACTCTTGTAAAGATTTTGTCTGGTGTTTATAAACAAACATCTGGTGATATTAACTTTGCAGGTCAACCAATTTCGCTCAATAGTCCATTGGATGCGCGCCGTCTTGGCATAGAGATGATTTACCAAGATCTTGCACTGTGCAATGATTTGAATGTTGCATCAAATATTTTCCTTGGCCAGGAAATGCAGAAGCGGGTTGGCCCATTTTCGATCTTAGATCGCAAGAAGATGTCTATCAGTGCTAGAAAAGTTTTGAATGACATGGGTGCGCCAATTGAGCCTCACCTTAATGTTGGCACTCTGTCCGGCGGTCAACGGCAATTGGTAGCCGTTGCACGGGGATTGCTCTTTAACCCCAAGCTTTTTCTGCTGGATGAACCAACTGCAGCCTTAGCGAATGAAAAAATTAGGTTGCTATTGAATTTGATTGAGGGACTAAAACAACGTGGCGTTTCAGTTCTCCTTGTAAGCCACCGATTTACTGACTTAATTCGGGTTTGCGATCGAATCTTGGTCTTAAGACAGGGCAGGATTGTAGAAGAAATTCTTCCGAAAGAGCGCAGTCCAGAACAATCTATTACTTTGATGGAAAGAGCTATGAGCGATGTTCAGGGAGATGATTAAACATGTCTTCAGGGTCCCAGGGTGTGAAATCCAATTCAGGTAGCAAATTGATTACGTCAGCAAAAGTTCGCGCTTTCTTAATGAATGACAAAGTCAGCGTTGGCCTGGTTGTCGCGGTTTTGGGCGAAATCCTATTCTTCTCTTTGATGTCACCTTATTTCATGACAAGCATGAACCTAATCAATATCACCAGGGCAATTGCAGTTGTGGGCGTAGTTGCTGTCGGCGAAACAATTGTCATCATTTCTGGAGGCTTCGACCTGTCTATCGGGGCAACGATGGCGGCCTCTGGGATGACATCTGTTTATTTAGTCAATATGGGGGTCCCGCTTTGGGTTGCCTTCATTGCCGCACTTTCAATCGGAATTGTTATTGGCATAATTAATGGCGTCGTAATTTCCTACGCTGGAATCAATCCACTTATTACAACGTTAGCAACCTTGGCAATCGTCCGCGGCCTGGGCTATATCATTTCAAAAGGCCAAGAACTGCCGATGCATAATGAGAGCTACTTAAATATTGGAGCAGGCAAACTATTTGGCGTTCCTTACATCGTCATCATTCTTATTTCAATGTTTTTGATATTTGGTTTCATCATGCGAAATTTTCGTTTTGGCAGATATACATACGCAATTGGTTCAAATGCTCATGCTTCGAAATTGGCTGGCATACCCGTAGGTCGTTGGCGTATTTTATTTTATGTCACCTCAAGCTTCTTGGCTGCAGCAGGTGGAATTCTTGTTGTCTCGCGTGTAGGAACAGCACAACCGAGCTTTGGGCAAGGTATTGAATTATTAGTGATTACCGCTGTTATTTTGGGTGGAACAAGCCTTAATGGCGGTAAAGGAACTCTCCTTGGTACATTTTTTGGCCTACTTCTTCTAGGCATTTTGAACAACGGCTTAATCTTATTAAGCGTTCCGGCCTATTGGCAGCAGGTCTTTCAAGGCACGGCACTATTGATCGCCGTTCTATACGATCAGTGGCGTCAGCGAACCTAATTAAAGAAGGGGTTATCAAAAATGGAGCGTCTGTGTTTTATTATCAATATTTATGAGGGCGCCGAAAAAGAATACGATCAGCGCCACGACGACATTTGGCCAGATATGGCGCAAGCTTGTGCAGATGCTGGCTTTAGTAACTATTCAATTTTTAGAGTTGGAACCCAAGTAATTGGTTATGCAGAATGTATCCCTGATATTGCTTCGGTATTTGCGAAAATGAGTACTTTTGAAGTTGAAGGCAGATGGAATGACTCTCTTTCTAATGTCATTAAAGGCGCAAGTGGTGGTGAAAGTGGAGTCACCTTAGTTCCAGAAGTGTGGCATCTTAAGGCTGTCGCAAAACCTTAATTACTTGAAACGCCTGGGAAAAAGCCTAGGTGAGCTCCTCCATCAACATCGAGGGCACACCCTGTTAGAAACGCGGCTTCATCTGAAATAAAGAACGAAACAGTTTTTGTCACATCAGTTTCACTTGCATTACGACCTAGGGGATTTGTTTGCGCTGTAGCCGCTTTAATTGCCTCAGGCGTTGTGTTTCCAACCTTAATCTTCCAATCTAGAACTTCTTCGCCCATTCCTGTAGTTGGACATCCAACTGGACAAACACAATTGACGGTAACTTGTGCATGGGCTAATTCCACTGCGCATGATTCAATCAATCCGATAAGACCAAATTTCGAGGCACAATACGCTTGAATTTGAGAAAATCCTCGCTTTCCAGCATCTGAAGAAATTGCAACAATTCTTCCTCGACCGCTTTCAACGAGATATTTTGATGCTGCTTGAATTGCAAAAAACGCGCCTTTTAGATTTACATCAAGGGTTAGATCCCAATCTGCTTCACTTACTTCACCCATTGGCTTGATATGTATGACACCAGCTGAAATTACAAGGGTATCTAAACCCTTGAATTCTGAATTTGCACGCTCAACTGCAGCTATCAACTCAGCCTGATTTCTCACATCAGCAGTAATCGAGAGCGAGTTTGAACCGAGCTCCTTTGTTGCAAGAGCTAGGTTTTGAGCAGATTTATCAACGAGTGCAACTTTGGCACCTGCCGAAGTCATTTCGCGTGCAATATCTAATCCAAAACCTGAAGCTCCCCCAGTAATGAGAACTTTCCGGTTGGCAGCAATTGTCATTCGTAATCCCTTCCGTGCGCTAGCCCTGGTAGAGATACTTCTTTATTGCCTTCTCATTGATAGTTATTCCCAAACCAGGAGTATCAGGTACTGCAATCCATCCATCCTTTTGCTCGATGGGATTTTCAACTAATTCATTCTGCATAGGTGATGGTGCTGGTTTAATCTCAAAAACTTGCCCATTGGTTGAAGCTGCATAAACATGTAATGAGGCAGCTGTATTAATCGCACTTGACCAAGAATGAGGGACGAAACGGACTCGTTGGGTTAGTGCATCATCAACAATAGCTTTCATGCCACTAATACCTTCAATGCGACCTGGATCAACCAAAATAATATCGATGGCATTACTGCGAACTAATCGTTGATAGTCATGCAAAGTCCAGCAACGCTCGCCAGTAGCAAGTGCTGTCGGAACTCTAGATTTCATTTGGCGATAACCTTCATGATCATCATGATGCAGCGCATCTTCAAACCAGGTGAGATTTACTTCTAGTAATTCCTCAGCCATTGATGCGGCATGACTT